>Ga0307984_1000770_pt1 | contig 13622 bp, 13 predicted proteins | sample EllFjometageno78_FD_203169 | JGI IMG/M metagenome (GOLD analysis project Ga0307984, IMG submission 203169) | Marine microbial communities from Ellis Fjord, Antarctic Ocean - #78 | ecosystem: Environmental > Aquatic > Marine > Unclassified | place: Southern Ocean | collected 2014-10-09
TAGGTAGCCCTCTTCATCTCTATCGATTAAAACACCTAGCTTTTTTAAAGATTCCAGATCTTCGTCGATTTCACCCACTCTATCTAGAACAGTGTCATAATATGACTCAGGAACATAAAGGAAATCCACACCTCGGGCTTTTAAAGCCGTCACGGTTTTTATGATGTCATGAGTAGCCACAGCAATGTGTTGGCATCCTGAACCTTCATAATAGTCAATATATTCCTCAATTTGAGACTTCTTTCGCCCCTTGGCCGGCTCGTTAATAGGGAATTTAATCCGACCATTTCCATTGCTCATCACCTTAGACATTAAGGCAGTGTATTCAGTGGAAATATCCTTGTCGTCGAAGGAAATAATTTGAGCAAAGCCCATTGTTTTGTTATAAAAATCAACCCACTTGTTCATTTGACCCCAGTCGACATTTCCCACCATGTGATCGATGAACAGCAGGCCCGTTTCACTTGGAGCATACTCAGGGTTCCATGCGCGATAGCCGGGCATAAATACTCCTTTGTAATTATGTCGCTCTACAAAAACGTGTAAAGTTTCTCCGTAAGTGTGAATAGCGCTTAAAACAACTTCACCATCGTCGTCAGACATTACTTTAGGTTCAAATGCACTTTTTGCTCCTCTTTTCGTCGTCTCATCATAGCTTTTACGAGCATCTTCAACCCAAAGTGAAATGCACTTTACCCCATCACCATGGTCATTGAGATGGGTGTTTAACTCGCCGCCTGATTTCAGAGGGGTAGTTAGAACAAGAATAATTTTACCTTGCTTTAAAACATAAGAAACAGAGTCCTTACTTCCAGTCTCAAGACCTTTGTATGCAAGCGGTTGGAATCCCCATGCCGTCATATAGTAAAACGCGCTTTGCTTGGCATTTCCGACAATAATTTCTATGTGATCAGTTCCTAAAATTGGCAGAAAATCTTCAGCTTCAGGAATAATTTTGTCTAAGGTGGGAATTGTATTCTGTAACATAATATTTTTATTTAACCCAAGATTTATAGTACTCAGGATATTCAAGGTCTAATGCTTGTTGAGTGAGGTGTAGTGGTTTGAAAGTGTCAACCATAACAGCGGTCTCAGGAGAATCTTTTTCTCCTATACTGGCTTCCCTGGTTCCAGGATGCGGTCCATGCGGAATGCCAGCGGGGTGAAGCGTTAGTTGTCCGGGTTGTACACCCACTCGACTCATAAAATCACCATTAACATAGTAAAGCAACTCATCCGAATCTATGTTGCTGTGGAAATAAGGAGCTGGAATTGATTTGGGGTGATAATCATAAAGGCGGGGGACAAAGCTGCAAATTACAAAGCATGCAGATTCAAAAGTTTGGTGTACTGGTGGCGGTTGATGGACACGTCCTGTAATAGGTTCAAAATCCTTGATGTTAAATGCATAGGGGAATAGATATCCATCCCAACCCACGACATCGAATGGATGGCTTGCATATATATAGTCGTGAATCATTCCGTTTTTGCGAATTTTCACCAAATAGTCGCCCTGTTCGTTGTTGACGACGAGCTTGTTTGGAGTCCTGAAATCACGTTCACAAAAAGGACTGTGCTCTAAAAGCTGCCCGAAATTGTTTCTATAGCGTTTGGGAGTAAAAACAGGTGCAGAAGATGCCACGATAAGGAGTCTATTTTCATCCGACTCAAACTTAAATCGGTAGATAATCCCTTTGGGTATTACCAAGTAGTCACCCTCACTAAACTCCATATTGCCAAAAGTGGTTTCTAGAACCCCATTGCCATGATGCACAAAGATGGTTTCATTTTGATCCGAATTTTTATAGAAGACTTCCTCTTCAACTTTAGGTGGCGAAGCGAGTTCAATATCGAGATCAACATTAAACATGATTGGCACCCTTGAATCGAGATAATCTTTCCCGGGCTTCACATTAAATCCTTCTAATTTTCTAGATTTCAAATTACATTCGACGGCAATCTTAGGCCTCACATCAACACTACCCAGGATTTCCTTTACCATGGTGGGGCTGTTGTAATGATATAAAATGGATGTGACGCCAGTAAAGCCTGCTGTACCGAATACCTGCTCGCTGTAAAGCGCTCCGTCTTCTCTTCGAAACTGAGTATGTCTCTTGTGAGGAATTTCCCCTAATTTCTGGTAAAAAGGCATTTTTTCTCTTAATTAGATACTTCGCTAAGTTACTTATTCCAAATTGGTTTTATCTGACTTTATCACTTTCACGTACCATGGAAGATTACCCTCCTTTGTGAGTGACCATTTAAGGCTGAGCTTTTGACCTGTTCTTAAAGCCCCACTTTTCGACAAGTTGTTTTTCCTCACTAAAGCAGAAGCTTTAATTCCATATATCTGAGAAATTTCCCAAAGGGATTGGCCAGAACGAACGACATGCCACGAGTAGGCTGCATAATTCTTTTTAGGTTGTAAATAAACTCTCTCGCCTTCAGAAAAGAGATAATCCTTACCAACCTCATTGTATTTGCGGAACTGCCAAGCCATCATTTCTAAATCATTACTAAGGCTTTTAGAAGAGTCCCCTTTTCGAGCAAGAATATATTGAACTCCGTGGTCTGTAGTTCTTACATCTCGTCTTTGACGTTGAACTCCAATATACGCAGATGGACTGTTATTTGTTGTTTCGGGATACTCTGTAACATTATCGTTCTGATTTATATGAGCAACCGCGACAGCGTCTCCCTCCTCAGAGTCAAGCCGATTCAAATTATGACGTTCTATCAGTATGATTAGTAAATCTGAATACTTAGGGTTGGTGGCATATCCACACTTTTTCAAACCCTTAGCCCATCCTTTATAATCGTTTAAGTCCAAATCAAACAGCTCCGCATACCTTTTCCTCAGTAGAAACTTACTGTGATCCTCATAACTGTCGCGGGGATGATCGTAAACTCTGAAACACTCACCCTTTTCATCATCATCATGATACGTTCGACCACCTTCCCAATCGGCATGACATTTAATTCCGAAATGATTGTTGGATTTTTTTGCGAGTACACTTACGCCGTTCCCACTCTCTAATATTCCTTGAGCAAGGGTAATACTTGCCGGTATTTTGTAAAGATTCATCTGCCTCACGGCCTCACTCTTCCAGGTTAAAATATATTCATCTGCGGAAGCAAGGTTTTCTGCTTGAGCGCTTAGTAGTGTTAGAAAACTACAAGTAAAAAGAAATAAACGGGCAAAAGAGGTTTTCATGAGGCATAATCTTAACGTACTGCAAGTTAAAAACCAAGAGTTTTCACTGAGCCTTTTTTCATTAAACACTCAACGAGAAAATGTGGAAAACCGTATAAAATAATATATCACCTAGGGATATGACCCAGGAGTAACGTCGTACTGTTTTACAACTGTGCCTGTGGTGTCGAAAAACTGCCACTTTCCTGTCTCAACACCATCGCTGTAAAAGCCTATAATATTAGGCTTTCCGTTAGGGTACCAAGTCTGATAATCCCCATCACTCACCCCGTTTGAATACTCGCTTTGTGACCAATGCGTTCCGTTTTTATAATAAGAGCTCCACGTTCCAATTCTAACTTCCTCCTCACCCACAATCTTCACCCTTCCTTTTGTGTTTACTTTAAAGTTCTCGAAGTAAGTCATTATTTCTACGACATCATCATCAAGATAAATTCTTTCCTCCTTCACTGTCCCGTCACCCCAATTTGAAATCACCTCAACTCTGTTAGGTTTTCCCTCGATCTTCTCATGAGTGCTTGTCCCACAATGTGAAATCACCACTGCAAGTACCACGAATCTAACGACCTGTTTCATTTGCTTCTTTGGATTGTAAAATCAAGCATGTCAATGAGGGCCTGTTTAGCATCCCCCTCTTCGAAATCATTTAAGATTGCCACAGCTTCATTTCGCAGCTCCATCATCTTTTCTCTCGCGTATTTTAATCCAGGACCGTTTAAAACCGCATCCATCACCTCTCTCACCGCATCGGGATCTTTCGGAGCTCTTTTCACAAGTTTAAGCAGACGTCTTCTAGATCTACCATCGGCAACTTGGAGCGTGTAAATCAGTGGCAGTGTTAGTTTTTTCTCGCGTATATCTTGTCCGGTGGGTTTCCCTGTCCTCTTTCCATCTCCCAAATCCAGCAAATCATCTTTTATCTGAAAGGCCAAACCCGTTTTCTCCCCAAATTTCCACATCACATCAACCTGATCAGCATCTCCACCTGTTGACGCGGCCCCGCATGCACAACAAGCAGCAATTAAGGATGCGGTTTTCCGCCTAATAATCTCGAAATAAACCTCCTCTGTAATATCTAGCCTCCTGGCTTTTTCAATCTGAAGAAGCTCCCCCTCACTCATTTCCTTCACCGCCCTAGATGTAAGTTTCAGGAGATCAAATGCTTCAGCATCTACAGCTGTAAGCAGCCCTCTAGAAAGCAAATAATCCCCCACTAAAACGGCCACTTTTTTCCCCCACAAAGCTTGTATAGAAAAGAAACCCCTCCTTCGATCACTCTCATCCACAACGTCATCGTGAACTAAAGTTGCTGTATGTAACAGTTCGATTAGCGAAGCTGCAGTGTGCGTTTTCTCCACAACATCTCCGTGAAGTTTTGCAGTTAAAAACACAAATAGTGGCCTCATTTGTTTCCCCTTGCGCTTCACGATGTAGCGCATAATGGTGTCTAACAATGGAACGTCAGATCTCAGTACTTCTCTAAAATGCCCGGAAAAAACCTGCATATCTTTTCCTACTGGGGCTTGAATTTCTTTTATGCTCGGCATAGAGGACAAAGGTACGGCTTATCTTTGGGCTATGATTCGATCTATGACAGGTTACGGAAAGGCTGAGGGAGTTGTCACTAACCGCAAGTATTCAGTAGAAATACGCTCACTAAATAGCAAGCAATTTGATTTAAATGCTAGGATTCCTGCGGTTTTCAGAGAGAAGGAAATGGAACTTAGAAAACTTTTGAGATCGAGAGTAATTAGAGGGAAATGCGATTTTTTCCTTAGTTATGAAACCGACCCATCAGAGTCCAAGCATGAAATAAATACGGAGCTTGTTAAATCGTATATTTCTCAGCTGGAAAATATTTCTGTTGAATCAGGCCAAAATGCGGACAATCTTCTCGCGATAGCGATTAAAATGCCCGACGCGCTTCAGCACCCGAGGGAAGAGTTAGATGAGGATGTTTGGTCTAAAGTAGAGGAAATAGTAGCAGAAGCACTCGATGCATTTGACAACTTTAGAGAGGTAGAAGGAGCGTCAATAGAAAAAGATTTTAAGTCGGGGATATTAATTATCAGCGAAGAATCCAAGAATCTCGACCCACTTTTAGATGCTCGATTAAAACGAATACGAACACGGATAAAGACAAACCTGGAAGAAGTAATTGACAGATCTAAAATTGATGAGAATAGATTTGAGCAGGAAGTGTTGTTTTATATTGAGAAAACGGATGTTGCTGAAGAGAGGTCAAGACTTGCTGCTCACTGTGAGCATTTTGAGGATGTCTTGAAGAATGGAGTGGGACAAGGAAAGAAGTTTGGTTTTATTGCGCAAGAAATTGGAAGGGAAATTAACACCCTAGGTTCAAAGGCAAACGATGCGGATATTCAAAGACTTGTTGTGAGAATGAAAGACGAGCTTGAGAAAATTAAAGAACAAGTTTTAAACGTACTTTAAAGATGTCTACTGGATTACCCCCTCAAGGAAATGGCAAAGCAATTATTTTCTCCGCACCTTCAGGAGCGGGTAAAACCACTATGGTCAAGGGGTTAATGGCTTCTTCAACGCTGTCACTCGGATTCAGTATCAGCGCTACCACAAGACCACCACGAGGTGATGAGAAAGATGGAGAAGCGTATTATTATTTAACTCAACAAGAGTTTGACTTTAAAGTTAAAAATGGTGATTTTATTGAATGGGAAGAGGTTTATCCGGGGCTTTGCTATGGAACTCTCAGGTCTGAGGTAGAAAGAATGTGGTCTGAGGGTATTAACCCAGTTTTTGATGTGGATGTTGTGGGCGGACTTGCCCTGAAAAAAGTATTTGGCACGTCAGCAATTTCTGTTTTTGTAATGCCTCCATCGATGGAAATACTTGAACAGAGACTAAGGGGTAGAGGTACAGAATCAGAGAAAAATATAATACGGAGGTTAGCTAAGGCAGGTAAGGAAATGCAGTTGGCAGACTCTTTTGACGTAAAACTTGTAAATAATGATTTACAAAAGGCGCTTTTAACAATTATAAATACCGTAGTTGAATTTCTAAAGCCATGACGGGAAGAACAAACAAGGGTAAGGTGGGTCTCTACTTCGGGTCCTTCAATCCCATTCACTTAGGCCACCTTGTTATTGCCAATCACATGGTAAGTAGGGGGGGGCTTGACCAAGTTTGGATAGTTGTCACCCCAACGAGTCCTTTCAAACTGTCAGACGAGATGATTCCAGAAGAACATAGACTTCAGATGGTGAAACTTGCTATTGCGGACAATCCATTTATTTTTTCTTCTGACATCGAATTCAAATTAGAACGACCCAGCTACACAGCAGATACTCTGAAACATCTAAGGGACAAGTTTCCAGAAGTAAATTTTTCTGTAATTTTAGGTGAGGACAACTATGAACACCTTCATAGATGGAAGAATTATAAGTCAATTCACGAAAACCACAGATTGCTTGTGTATCCAAGAAGGTTGTCTAAGATGAGCGGTTTGGTGCCTGAAAAGTCACTTCATAAGGATAAACCTGAACGGTTAGATTCCACGAAAGCCGTAATATTCACTGAAGCTCCTATGATTGCGATTTCTTCAACTTATATAAGAGAAGCAATTTTAGAAAAGCAGGATGTACAATACTTGCTGCCAGATACGGTTATCTCCTATATTGGAAACAACCATCTTTACGAGATAGAATAGCTTTGTTAGATGTCCGTATTGAAAGCATTCATAGATCTTTCAAGCCCTATAGCACAGAAGCTCTCAACCGCTTTTTGAGACCGCACGCTAATTTCTTGTAAAACAAGCCCCTCCTCTTTTGTCCACTCTCCAAGAACATGATTTATTTGGTGACCAGTACTGAATTTGTCCCCTATGCCTATTCTTAACCTTGGATAAACAGTCGATCCTAAAACTGATTGAATATCCTTTAGCCCATTGTGACCTCCGTCACTTCCTTTTCCTCGAATTCTAATTTTTTCAAATGGAAGGTTTAAATCATCTGCAATTACGAGGATTCTTTCCACGGGAATTTTTTCGGAATCCATCCAATATTTGACCGCCTTCCCGCTTAAATTCATAAAGGTGGATGGCTTGAGCAGAATGATCGTTCTGCCCTTAAAATGAACGGTGGACACCGCGCCGTGACGTTCGGAGGAAAAAACCCCTCCGTGTGCATCAGCGATGGTGTCCACCACTCTAAACCCGATATTATGTCGAGTTTCCTCATATTCCGCTCCGGGATTACCTAGACCGATAATGAGGTATTTCATCTTAAAATTATGCTTTTTCGCCTTCAGACTTATCTCCTTCCTCTGAAGATCCTTCTTCTCCTTCTCCTGTGCCTTCTCCTTCTCCTTCTTCTTCTCCTTCTTCTGACAGAGCAGCACGAGTAACCTTACAAGCAAATAGAAGAACTGAATCGTTTAAAAGGATTCGGCATCCCTCAATACTCAAATCACTTACACGTAGATTATCTCCGATCTTAAGAGGACTTACGTCTGCTGTTAGAGCGTCAGGAAGGTTTTCGAAAAGACCTTGAACAGGAACACGACGGAAAAGAGTTTCCATACGCCCACCGTTTATAATACCCTTAGCTGTTCCTTCAGCAATAAGAGGAAGATTGACCTTAATCTCTTTTCCATCTAGTATCTCGAGAAGGTCGATGTGAACGATGCGATCCGTTACTGGGTGAAACTGTACTTCTTGAATGATGCACTTTATAGTCGTGCCGTCAATATCAAGTTCTACAGCAAATACGTCAGGGTTAATAACGAGTTTGCTCAGTTTAACCTCATCCACCGCGAAGTGTGTTTGGGTTTTACCTCCGTAAAGAACTCCTGGAACTTGATTCGCAGTGCGCAATGCAGAAGCACCTTTTTTTCCTACGTTCTTTCTAGAAGAACCGCTCAATGATGCAATTTTCATAATTGTCTATTTAAATAATAAAATGTGTACTAATACTTTCGTTGCTCATGAGGCACGTGAGTACCTGAGCAAATAGATCGTGCACAGGCAGGACCTTAATTTTTTCTGTTTGAGCACCTTTCTTTAAAGGAATGGTGTCTGTAACGATCAACTCGGTTAGGACGCTATCTTGAATACGTTCGTAAGCGGGGCCGCTTAGAATAGCGTGAGTACAAATAGCGCGGACAGATAGTGCACCGTGCTCCATCATAAGACCTGCAGCCTTCGTAAGAGTTCCGGCAGTGTCACACATATCGTCAACGATAATAACGTCTTTACCTTTAACATCTCCGATTACAGTCATTTCCGCCACCTCGTTTGCTACTTTTCTTTGCTTGTAACAAATCGCCATATCTACTCCCAATCTCTTTGCATAAGAGCTTGCACGCTTAGTACCCCCTGTGTCAGGCGTGGCGATGCAAATATTGGACGTGTCTAAATTGTCCTTAATGTGTTTAATGAAAATGGTTGATCCATATAGGTGATCCACTGGAACTTCGAAGAATCCTTGGATTTGATCTGCGTGGAGATCCATTGTGATCACACGATCTACACCGGCTGCCATCAGCATATTGGCTACGAGCTTGGCTCCGATAGCAACTCTTGGCTTGTCTTTTCTATCCTGACGCGCCATTCCGAAGTAAGGCATAACAGCGATAATGCTCTTAGCGCTGGCTCTTTTAGCAGCGTCTATTAAAAGAAGAAGTTCGAAAAGATTGTCAGAAGGTGGAAATGTCGATTGAACGATGACAACCACTTTTCCGCGTACGGTTTCCTCAATGCTTACGGAGAATTCACCATCAGAAAACCTTGTTGTCTTTGAATCAATAAGTTCAGAGCCGTAAGCCTTGGCTATACGTTTTCCGAAATCTAAAGATTCAGTACCGGCAAGTATTTTAATCATATCTGACACGAGAGACCTATTTAGGGGGCGCAAAGATACGGATAAGTAGGTTCTAATTACCCCTCAGGAGCTATGAGTTTAAAGCCTTTCCCATGAATATTTAGTATTTCAATCCTCTCATCCTCTTTTAGGTGTTTACGAAGCTTTGCAATGTAAACATCCATACTTCTTCCATTAAAGTAGTTGGCATCACCCCAAATCGCAGCAAGGGCATGGTTTCTCTCTAACAAGCCATTGCGTTTTCTCACTAGTAAAAACAGGAGTTCATTCTCTTTCGTTGTCAGTCTATATGTCTCCCCTTCAAGATTTAACTGCTGAATATTGTAGTCAAAATCAAACTTCCCCACCATGTATTTTGTTACCTCTTCTCCCTCCTGAGGTAGAGAGGCTGTCCTTCTTAAAATAGCCTGAATTCTCACAAGGAGCTCTTCCATTGAAAACGGCTTAGTCATATAATCGTCAGCCCCGACTTTAAAACCTTCAAGTGTGTCTTCTTTTTGTCCTCTTGCGGAGAGAAATAAGATGGGAATATGCTTGCTTTCACGTCGGATTTCAGTAGCCACTTCGAAGCCGTCTTTTCTGGGCATCATTACATCGAGGATGATGAAATCGAAAGTTCCTCTGTGAAATTGTTTGATCCCCTCAGCGCCATCTTGCGCCCATGTAGTTTCGTATCCTTTTGCTGTGAGGTAGTCGGAAAGTAATTTACCAAGATTGGGGTCGTCCTCACAAAGTAGGACTCGTATAGGTGATGTGCTCATTTTAAGTTAGAATCAAATTTCAATTTCAAGACAAAGGTACTTCCTTGGTCAGCTTCGCTTTCGACATAAATGTGTCCTCCATGTCTTTCAATTACAGTTTTCACATAACTCAGACCTAGCCCAAACCCTTTTACATCGTGAACATTTCCTGTAGGAACTCGAAACAATCTTTCAAAGACCTTGCCAATGTATTCCTTGGGAATTCCCACTCCGTTGTCTTTCACAAATAGCTCAACACCATCTTCTGTTTGGGCAGAGATAATTTTAATCTGAGCGCCATCTGGAGAGTATTTAATTGCGTTGTCTAAGAGATTGAAAATAACGTTCGTGATATGAATTTTATCAGCACGGATTATAGGATTCGGGGCTTTTAGAGAAAGATCAACTTTACCACCTTGCTTTCGCACTTGCATTGCGACATTTCGAACAACATCCTTGATGACATCGTGAATATTTAGCTCAACGGGGTAAAGTTTGAGCGACTTAGAATCTGAGAGACTTGCCTGAAGGACCTTTTCTACAAGAACTCCAAGCCTTTTGTTTTCGCCTCGGATCATTGAAATGTAATAGTTCTTTTGCTCTTCATTAAGGTGTAAATCGGAATCACCTAACGCTTCACTTGCAAGCCCTATTGTTGATATAGGGGTTTTTAATTCGTGAGTGAGGTTATTCATTAACTCTCTCCTTATTCTAACGAGCTCCTTGGATTTCATTACTGAACGCATGACATAAGCCAAGCCTATCGCAATGAAAAGGAGCATCACCCCTGAGAGCATAAAAGCTCCGACTATTGATTTTATGAGATGGCGACCTAAATCGGGGAAGTAGACGCGTAATTGGAGCGGGCCGAGACCTACAGAGTACCCTTTCTCTACGAGTTCTTCTCGATAAACTTCGCTGCGTTCGTCTAGATAGGCAGGTTGACCATATCTGTCGAAAGCACCGAAAACGACACTTGTTTCGATTCCATGCTCTTTTAAAGAAAGCGAGAGAAGAGAATCCATGGGAATGGTTTCCATTCTAAGTAAGATGGCTCTGGATTGACGTTGAAGACCATCTGCGATAAGTGGATCTCCCAAATCTTCACTTTCGTGATCAATCTCGAGAGATGCGAAGTCGGCTTCAACTAAGATCCAATGAGAAACAGTATTTAACAACTGCTCCACACTTTGGTCAAAAATCTTCTTTTGTAAGTCCAACGATGTTTTTAACCACTTAACCTGTATGAGGCTGATAATCAGCACGGCAACTGCTATTGCGCCAACTATCCATGATATTTTAATTCCTCGCATTGCCGCAAATTACGCTTTCAATCAGCAATAATTCAGTGTTAAATTAAAAGTACCCTAAATTTTAGAAAGGATTAACAAATACGATTCTTACCTTCGCTTTTGTGATACCTAAAGAGACAGTTGAATTAATACACCAAACCGCCGTCATAGAAGACGTCATTGGTGAATACGTAGAGTTAAAAAAGCAAGGCAGCAGCTACAGAGGCCTTAGCCCCTTTACGAATGAGAAAACACCGTCTTTTTATGTCGTTCCAAGCAAAGGAATTTTTAAATGTTTTAGTTCGGGAAAAGGAGGGTCACTCGCTACATTTTTAATGGAGCAAGAAAAGGTGAGTTACCCAGAAGCTCTTAGAATTATGGCCAAACGCTATAATATAGAAATAGAGGAGAGAGATCAAAGTCCTGAGGAGATTGCTGCCGCAAGTGAAAAAGACAGCTTGGGAGCGCTTGTTGTTTGGGCTCAAAAATGGCTTAAAGACCAACTACACAATACCGAAGAAGGGAAGGCGATAGGACTTAGCTACTTTAAGAATCGAGGGTTCAGAGATGAAACTCTCGAGAAGTACGACATAGGATTCTGCCCCGATGGCTGGGAGGTTATGACTGCCGCCGCGCTGGAGGCAGGGTACACAAAGGAACGCCTCATAGCCACCGGATTAGGAAAAGAGAAAAGCAGCGACGGGAAGCTGTTTGACTTCTTCCATGGAAGGGTTATGTTCCCAATTAAAGACGTTACCGGGAGGGTCATAGGGTTTGGAGGAAGGACGTTAAAGACGGAGAAGAAAATAGCGAAATATTTCAACAGTCCTCAAAGTGAGCTGTACGATAAATCGCGTGCATTGTATGGGATCCACGCTGCTAAGCCTCACATTAGTAAGGAGGATATGTGCTTTTTAGTCGAGGGATATACCGACGTGATGGCCATGAGTCAAAGTGGCGTTGAAAATGTGGTTTCTTCAAGTGGAACAGCTCTCACGGTAGGCCAAATTCATCTCATTCGCCGTTTCACGAAAAACGTCACCGTTCTCTTTGATGGAGATAGAGCGGGTATGGCCGCGGCTCTACGTGGAATAGACATTCTACTTTCAGAGGGCATGAACGTCAAGGTGGTGACCTTCCCTGATGGTGACGATCCCGACAGCTACTCTAAAAAGGTTAGCTCAACGGAGCTACTGAAGTATGTACGTGAAGACGCCCAAGATTTTCTTGCATTTAAATCAGATTTACTTAGCGAGGAAGCGGGTGACGACCCTCTAAAAAAATCGGAGTTGGTTCACAGTATTGTGACGACCATTGCCTGCGTGCAAGATGCAATTCAAAGGTCAGTCTATATTCAAACGATTGCCGCTCGATTAAAACTACCGGAGGATTTACTTCAAAGAGAGGTGGCGAAAGAGCTTCAAAAGCGACTAGTCCAAGATTCGAAACGCTCGCAACAGTTTCAAAAACCCTCACTACCTAACCAAACATCTTCTACCAGCAGATCATTTCCAGGTGATACTTTTGCAACTCAGGTAGAAGCTGATTTGGCACCGGGGATTCCCGCTAGAGTTCGCGCTAAGAGAGATATTTTAGAGGATAATCTTATTCGATTGCTGCTAGAACATGGTGAATCTATGGTTGAAGTAGAAATTGAGGTGGAAGATGAATCAGAGACAGAATCCGTTTACACTAAAGTTACTTTTGCAGAGCTTTTCGTTCACCGAATGGAAACTCATCAGTTAGCGATGGAAGAGGATTCCACACAATATATTTTATCTAAATATATTGATAGTTTAGATGATGGATCCCTCCCAACTTCCGCTTCGTTTTTTACAGATGCATCCCCTGAAGTCCAAAGTAAAGCCGCCAACAGCCTAATTCACAAGTACAGTCTCAGCGAAAATTGGAAGAACAAACACCACATTTTTTCTGTTGTAGAAAAAGATATTCTCGAAGAATCATTGTCTTCCGCTACAACGAGATTACTTTTGTTTGATGTGCAACGCAACATAGATACAGTCATACAAGCTCTTGCATTAAAAGATGTCTCGGATGATGAAACAACAAGACTTCTAAGAGAGAAAATCTCTCTTGATAGAATGGTAAAAGACCTAAACTCTTCTCTTGGAGTTGTAATACTTCCTAAATGATTAACGAATTTCTTTCAAAAAGCATCCATTTTGGAACACATGATTTAAGTATCCAAGCAGTTTTAGAGGTAATTCTTGCAATTTTTGCAGGAAAACTCCTGATTCTTCTGACTAAGAAAGCGCTTGATAAAATCGTGAAAAGCGGACGAATAGACGAGGGCCTTAGGTTCTTAATTTTTCGTCTTGCGAGAACAGCTATCTACATCATGACGATTTTCATTGTGTCGGATATTTTCGGATTTAACCTCACCATAATTTGGGCTGGTTCGGCAGCTTTATTGGTGGGAGTGGGTATAGGTCTTCAAAGCTTCTTTAATGACGTGATTTCAGGATTCGTTCTTCTATTTGAGGGAGGCGTCAGGGTAGGA
>Ga0307984_1000775_pt1 | contig 13581 bp, 12 predicted proteins | sample EllFjometageno78_FD_203169 | JGI IMG/M metagenome (GOLD analysis project Ga0307984, IMG submission 203169) | Marine microbial communities from Ellis Fjord, Antarctic Ocean - #78 | ecosystem: Environmental > Aquatic > Marine > Unclassified | place: Southern Ocean | collected 2014-10-09
ACTTCTTCTTCTTTTACTTCTCCTTTTAAGTCTGCTATTGCGTCCTCAAGGTTTTGTACTCTTTCTGCTAATCTTTCAAAAGCGTCTTCTTCAACTTCTAATTCTTCTTTAGCTTCAACTTCTTCTTCTACTGGAGCTTCTTCTGATTCGCTTTCAAGTATTTCAAATACTACACCTTCAACTTCTACTGAAAAAGATTCGCCTGATTCTAAAGAGTAAACTCCAATTGGTAAAAGCATTATAGAACCGTCTTCAGTTAAAACTGAGATATCTGCTCCTGCTACTAATTCATCTTGGGTTGAGGTAATAATCGTACCATCTTCCAACTTAGCCTGAAAAGACATCATTACTTCTTCTTTGTCTAATCCAAGTGCTACTAATATTTGTTTTTTTAAATCCATAATGTTTTAATAGTTTTGTTTTTAGTTCTGTTATATAATAGAATAGTTATTGTTCTGTTTGATTTTATAATAATTTCATAGCTTTATCAGAATTACTTTGAGTTGTTTCCATATCTTTAAAAGTATCTTCAAATTGTTTTTCTAACCCTTTTATTCTACTAGGATATTCTATACCTAATTCTTTTGCTGCTTTTTTAAATTGTTCTATTTTCTTTAAACCATCAACAGTATCTTGCTTTACTTTTACTGCTTCTCCTTTTAGAGTTCTTATAGTATCTATTGCATTATCTTTTCTTTTTGATACTGTTCCTGCTTTTTTTATTACTTGTGTATATATCTTCTCTAAGTCATCAACTAAAGCCAACTCAACCTTCTCAGACTTAAGTTCAGTTTTAGATTCTTTGATTAGCTCGTTTAAAGCTGATAGTATTTGTTCGTTACTTGGTTTCATATTATTGATTTTATTAGATTCTTCTTTTTGCATTTTCTCGATAGCTGATGAAAAATAACCTTCTATACTCAATCCGCGTAAATTGCCCGATTTAATCTCAGACCACATCTCTTCGTTGGTTATGTGCATTTTTACCATCCAAGTTCCAACGGGTAAAGAGAATCCATACAGCGTAGATTTGTCGAGCTTACTGTCCTCGATTATCCAACTTTCTACGGTTAATACTCCTGAAACTCTATCTTGGTGTTGGTACGTTGCTTTGTGGTGGTTGTTATGTTTTAAGTAGAGCTGACTAGCTTTTTCAACTGTCGCTTTTGAGAACCACACGAAATAATCACTTGAAGTCTGCGGATCATGACGGAAAATTTGCTTGTTAGGAATTAAGGCAGGACTGATTAACATTCTCTTTTCTTCATCTACCCTTGCAAACGTTAGGTTGTTTTTCTCTTTTCCGAAATAAACAAAATTTTCTTGAATCGCAGGGTCGGTAACTAAACTAATAGCGTCAATAGCTAGTTCTTCAGAATCGTCTGCAATTACAAGTTCTACTATTTTAGTTGGGTTCATATATTATACTTTAGCGTTTCTAAGAGAATCTACTACTTTATTAAAGTCAGATAATTTAGATTTTACTTTTTTTAAATCAATAGGAGATTTTACACCTAACTCCTTAGATAATTTTTCTACTTCTGTAGCTATGTTTACTGCTAATTGTATTTCTTTAGCTGCCGTTTCCATTCCTACTAAGGCTTTGTTGTAACTTTTAGAAGCTCCTTTTCTTGCATTATTTGACTTATCTATCCTAGAGTTATAGTCATCTACTATTCCTAATTCAATTTTCTGAACTTTGCTTAACTCAAATTTCTCAATTGCTTCTGTATATTCTTTGTACGTTTTTCCGAATGGTGTTGGCTTGTTCATAGTTTTTATTTAAGGGTTGTATTATATAATAGAAATTTATAGCCTTTGTTTTATATTGTGGCACGTCTTCTAATATTAGCTAACTGATTCTGACTTGACGTCATTTTGTCGGTAATTACAAAAGCCTCTAAAGGTTCAGGTGCTACTCCTCCTGATATGTCAAAAGCTCCTGACATCATTTGGGGTGCAGGGGTTTGAGGTGCTGCTCCTGCTCTAGCTCCTGCTCCACCTGTTTTTCCTCCACTTGCAATTTTAGCTATATTCATTGCTGCAAAAGTTCCTGCAAGTGCTGCCATAGTTACTGGATAAGCACCAAAAGAACCTGCGGTTGCTCCAATATTAGCATTTGCTGATGTAAAGGCATTTTGAACACCTTGAACTCCTGATATAGTGGCTTGTGCTATTGCTGCTGCTTTTGCTAAAGCTGTTCCTTCTCCTGCCGCACTAGCTAATATTTGAAGACCTTGATTTGCCATATCAGCTTGCATTAATACTTTTGATTTTTCAATAGCTTTCTTTTTATTAGCTGAAGCTTCATCTGCTGCTAATCCTTTTATTCTATATTTTTCAGTTACTGCAAACAGTTCAGATTGTTGGTTTTCTTCTAACTCAACTACTGATTCGCCTAAAGAAATTTTACCTTCTATTATTGCAAAGTACTTATCATATATAGCGTTAGTTTCTTTATCCTGCGCTTCTAATTGTGATTCGTTAAATTTATCTAATAATGCAGCTTCTTCTACAATTAACTTATTAAGCCTTTCTTGTTCTAAGTCTATTAATTCTTGTATTTGTTTCTTTTCAGCATTAACCCTATCTTGAACAGATTTTGCTTCTTCTTTAATTCCGTCTTGCCTTGCTTTTTCTCTTGCTCTTTCTTTTGTTGCTGCTTCAACCTTCAAAGTTTCTAAGCCTGTAGTTAATCTTTTCTGCATAGAGAAACTAGCTGTTTCCATATTTATTAACTTAATCTTTTCTTCATTTAATTTATCCAAATCTTCTGCCATACTCTCGCCCATACCTACTTCTTGTCTAGTTGCTTCAACCTTTTCTTTTTGTAATGCTAAAGCTTTAGCTGTTATTTTTAACTCCTCAGTATTTGCTTTTTGTAGAGCAGTCATTCTTTCTTCTAAAGTTTTTGTTTCATCTTCTGCATCTAATCTAGCTTTTGCAATTATTTTATTTGCTTCTGCTCTTTCAAGATTCAACCCTCTCTCACTATCTGCAATTCTTTGAAAAGTTTTCTCTAGCTCCACCGCTAGACTAATCTCCCTGCTCATCTCGTCTCCAATTCCTGTCAAAGCCCCTTTTACATCTTGTACTGCACCCTTAAAATCACCTGAGAACACTTTAGAAATAGCACCACCGATAGCTGAAATCCTATCCGTTACAACTGCTATTGCAGCTCCTATTCCTGAAAACGCTTGGCTTAATTTCTCTGCACCTTTTTTAGTGTTTGTAAAGTAAGATACTAAAGCACCTATCGCTACAATAAATAATCCTATTCCTGAAGATATTAACCCTGCTTTAATAGAGCCGAACATCATTTTTGCAGATTTTCCTGCTGAAGCAAATCCTGCTTTTACTCCATTCAAAGAAACACCCATAACCTTAAACTCTCCTGCTGCGTTCTTTGATTCTTTAGATAGTTCTTTAGTTCCCTTAGTTACTTCTCCTATATCTGATTTTACATTTAGGTATAATGTATCTTTTGCCATAGTTTTATTTTATAAAGTTACTCCTGTTTTAATTTGTGTTATATTTACGTTGCAATTCCATTCTATATCCATATTTGATTGACCTCTTACGGTTAAGAAAAAGTTAGTTCCTGATTTTGAAGCTAATATCCTCCAGTTAGTAACATCTCCTGAAGTCTTAATAGTGTCACGTTCTCTTTGAATACTTAAAACCCCTGACTTATTAATGACCACACCTCTTTCTACATAACTAGCATAATCACCTACTGCTCCTTCCCCACTAGAACCGCCCACCCTTACAGCTAAAGTATCAGCGTGAAAATATATTATTGAGTTTAAAGGCACTTCAAAGAACTCTCCAGTTACATTGTTTAAGTAAGCTGATTCCGTTCCATTGTCTGTAGTTTGCCTTCCATACTGCAACTGAATAGCTTGACGCATCCCTAATGCATCTGTAGGGTTATTACCACCTTGCACCGTAGAACCTGAAGCTGTAGCTTCTGCTAGAGTTCCTGAAACACTAACATTATCTACTCCGTTAGCTATTTCGTTTTGACTTCCTGTTATTACGCTATTCCTAGAGAATCCTTTTACAGTATTATTCTCGCCCATTATTAGGGTGTTATTCGTTCCTGTTTCCGTAGTGTTTCCAGTTCCAAATGTTTTATTATTCTCATTCGCAACTCTTCTATTTAGATTTGTATTGTATCTAAATGCAGAGCAAGTTCCTGTAACCTTATCGTATGTATATCCGTAAGCCTCACATTGTAGCTGATTAGGGGTTACAATAGTATTTCCATCAGTAAAACTTACTATCCCTAGTAGTGAAACCTCAGAAGGCTTAACCTTGAAGCCAGTATTAAAAGATAGTGATTCATTTTGTGTTCTTGACATTATGGTATAAGTATAAATTCTACTGTTGCTAAATCGTTTGGCTTGTAGTCTATCTTGTTTACTCTAAAGACTCTGTTTTTAATCATTACTGTATCGTTAAACTTGAATGTATTAATATCAGCAGGCGTTAGATTTACTTTAATAGTCATTGTCCTAGTATTAGGATTATAAAGTTCATTGTAATAGCCACCCCAATATAGACCGTATAGATTATTTAATGTTGGGTTTGTGTCTGTGAGTAACTGACATACTCCGAAATGAAAGTCTACCGCTCCTGAAATTGAAAGTCCTGTATTTGTTATATGACTGAAGGATAAATATTCATTTTCTGTATCATTTCCTGCTACTCCATTTTGTGCGGGAACTGAATAACTACTAGAACCTAAGTTTTTTATTCCGTTGTTATACATAATCCTTGGGCTATTCTCAAAGCCTTCAGATACGTCATCATTCATAGAGTAAATAGCAGGCGTTACAAAGTTAGGTAAAAAATTCATCAAAGGTTTGATTACAGTTGCGGCAAATGGTTCTGCTACTATCTCATCCTCCCCCTCAAGTATGTTAAATTCGTTACCTGCATTGTACTTCTTACTTCCATATAAATGACCACCTACTGAATTTTTATAGTTATTAAAAGCAAAGTCATCGTCATCTTCTACAAACTTAAATATAGTCTTTTTATTTAAGTCTGCTAAAGGTGTTAGTTTCATTTCTGAAGTATCTATCCTATCAGTCCAGTCTAAAGGGGGTGTTGTTAAGGAAGGCGTTATAAATACATCAGAGTAAGGCTCTATCTTTATATTGTTAGGATTGTCTTCATCAGGTAAAGTTACTAAGTTGAACATAGTAATTAAACCTTTTAAAAATTCCCATTGTCCGAGTTCTCCTCTTAGTGTTTGTAGTAAAACTTGTCCAGTTACTCCTAATATAGTTACCGAGGGAATTATATATGAATATGTATGATCTGCATTTAATACATTGTTTAAATAAGGGGAATTCATTTGTCTTATTCTATTAGCATCACTTGACTTCCACTGCAGCTGCAAAGTATCGGAAGGCTGCATAGTTTCAGAAATACTCCCATTATAATTAAATGTTGCATTAACACCATTAAAAACTAATTGGTCAAAATCTCCATAACCTCCACCTATCATATCAATATCTATATCGGTCAAAGAAGTACCTGTTAAAATAGCTGTAAATGTAGCCCCTGCTCCAAACATACTATTTGGTATTGTTACTGTAGGTGGTGTTGTGTAGTACCCTCCGTCTTGTATAGTAATAGTGTCAACTCCTTGTCCAAATGTAGCGAATGTTACTGTAGCTACTGCACTTCCACTTACAGAAACTAAAGGGGATTGATTTATAATTGTTTCAGTAGATAATCCTAAATTTTTAACCCATCTAAACTCAATGTCTGCGTTTCTTTGTGCTATAACTGTAGCTGAATAATCTATGTTAAATGTAGAGTTTTCCTGACCTACAGGACAAGTAAATACATTTGTAGAGTCATCAAATCCTGCTGCGGAAGGAATATTAACATCAATATAATGAAAATCAGAATATGATGTTGTTGCGTAATTATTAGGGTCTAGTGATTTGTATTTAGCTATTCCTGAATTTGTTGTTGTATTAGGATTAACTCCAGAACCCCAATTAAAGTCCATATAAAGATTCTTAAAGTCATCTTCGTTAAAGAACTCTGATTCATAAGTGAAATTAGTTTCTTCAAATATTTTATCTATTAAATACTTAATGTTAAGCCAAGGTCTGAAAGCAGTTTCTAAAGAAGGTAATTCAGGATTACCTGTAGAACTTATTGCTATTTGATGACTCCAATCTACAAAAGGATATTTAACTGTGCTATTATCTCTAAAACCTGAAGTGCCTGAGTTTATATAATCTACACTTGTAGAGTTGCTAGCACTTAGACTTATGTTTGTATAGTTGTAAAGGTGTTCAAGTTCTGTAAAATCTAAATCCCTAAACGCTCTATCCTTTAAAGTGTCTGCAAGGGCTACCACTTCAGAGTAAAGGTTTACGTTATAACTTATCTCTCCTTCTTTATCCGTTACATCTAACAGTCTTAAATAGCCTTCAAATAGAATAAAGCCGTCTTGCTTTAAAACGCATTGAGTCTTTTTATATACATTGAAAATCATACCGTCATCTGACCTTGTTACTTCAAATAGACTATTAAATATCTTGTTATTTCTTTTCGTTGCAGGAAGGTTAAAAGCCTTTGAATAAGACTGTACTTTCTCTGCTACATTTTTGAAGTCATCAACACTTAAAGTTAAAGGTAAATCTTCGTCTTCATAAAGGTCTACTATTACTTGTCCGTCTCCTAGTAACTGAATAGCTCCTGAAGGCGAAGGTGGCGCTGCTATTACTGATATGCTTTTAATTACAATTGGATACCCTAAAGACTCTGTAGTGTCTATTGCTACAATAGTATCATTAGAACTTGGAGCTGTGAACTGTATTGTTTCTACTAATCCTGTAGGGGTTATTATTTGGGAAGAAGTTAAAACATCCTGATTAAAAATCTTAACATTAGTAACATAATTGTAACCAGTATAGTATGTTATTTCTAAATTGTAAACCAATCCTGCTGTAAGATTAGTGACGTTTTGTAAAATACCACTATCAGCATAAATAACTGCGTTATCACTTGTTCCTGAAGGGATTCCTCCTGATACTGAATTATAGTAAGCGTACCAAGTATTTAAATACATAGGGTACAAAGCTGAAACTGCTTGCTGTGATAGTGTCGCTACTGGGTTTCCGTAACTACTCGTATATTGTGCTACATTAACAAAGTCGTTACCATCAGACAACATCTGTGTAGTAGGGTTATTAGAGTTACTAAAACCGTCATAACTTTGAGGGTATACTATAAGTTGTACGCTCATTATATTGCTTGTGTTCTTAAGGTTTTACTCTTTTCAACTTCAAAAGTGTATTGCATAAGTTTATCATTTGCTACAGTCTTTTTAGTGTAGCTTGAAGTTGTTAGTCTAACAGGTGTTACATAATTATTTAAAGCTGAATTTGCAGTATCGTCTTGAAAGCCTTCTAAAATATATACTTCAGGACTATTTATAAGTTCTTCAAACCATTCTGATTCTGCTTCGCTAACAAAGTCTGTGTTCATCTTAATCTTTTCTGTAGCGTTTACTCTGAAGGCTTTTTTACCTCCCTTAAAGCTGTCTATTTTATAAGAAGACTTATTCCAAGTTCCCTGAAGTTGTTGGTAAGTACTTCCTTTAGTTGATATGGTCTTAGTAGACTTCATATTGAACGTATAGTAATCCCAAGCACCCCACTGATTTAGCCAAGTTAGTCTGATAGGTTCATAGCCTTTTTGGGTTGGACAGTTAAGGTTTATTGTATAAACTTCTGAAGCAACTTGTCCTGTGTCATTTAAAACAGCAAAAATATAATGACCACCCTGAATAGTACCTGCACTTACAAACCCTTGAAACATTGTACTACTACCTTGTAAGTTAGCAGGAAATATTCCAAAGTATAGTGACAAGGCTTGTATATCAGCTTGAGGGTAAACAAAGCCACCATTCGCTGAAGTAAAGTTAATTTGCTCTTGACCTAAAACACTACCTGATGAATTAAAATAAATAATTTCTATTCCTTCAGCAACATAAGGCATTAACATTCCTACCGTTCCGTAATCTTCTAAGTTAGCGTATTGAGTTGTCGGTGCGTTAGTTAAAAATTTCTTAGTTGAACCGTCTAATAAAAAATTAGAATACAAGTCATAGCCAAAATTTACTCCTGATAAAAGTAATTCGTCTGTATATTTTAAGTAGCCATTAAAAATAACACTTAGTCCAGCAATCACTTCAGAATTAGTAACTAGGTTTCCTGAATCGTCTATATATTCAACCATAAACTTAACGATGAACCAACGCATTGTATTTATGTTACCTGAGTACTTATCTATCAAGTGCATTGGCACGTTAGAGTCTGATGTATTAGTTGTTCCTTTATAAGCACTACCTTCTCTTGCTAAGTTATCAGCATTTACAAAGCTTTCAATAATAGGTCTGAAGTCAAACATTCCAACTCCTGCATTGTTTGGAGTAGTCTTAAAAGTACCTACTAAGTCATTTGTAGTATTTGGATTAGGAGGTATTGAGTTGCTGATATGAACCTCTGCAATAAACTTCACCCTTGTGAAAGAAGAAACTACTGAAGAATTAGAAACTGTATAAATAATTTCTTGACCTACAGGTAAAACTTTATCAAAAGTTCCTGGATTAGATAGCGGTTGCTGTTCTATTAGTGTTGCCATTTATTTTACTATTGTTAAACTGTTAATTATATCTTCTTTTACGTTGCTAAGTAAGTCTTTTCCGAATTGCTTTAATCCAAGACCTAAAGGCTTTTGAAAGAAGCTGATTCCTTGAATACCTTTACGACCGATACTTCTAGCTATTAAGAATGTTAAAGTCTTACGCTTAATGAATTGACCTTTTGCATTTCTAGGTGCTATTCCTTTTTTAATAACCCATTTGTCTAAAGCACTACTAGGTGGTTGAGAATGTCCTTTGCTATTCTTATAACTATAAGGACTTTTAATAACATTGCCTTTATAGTCTTTAAAGGTTCTCTTTACCTTAGTTCCTGAAACTCCTTTGTCTACATACTGACCATAGCTTGACATATAGAACTGCACGGTATAACCTTCTTTATCTTCAACTACTTTAAAGCTAATTGAGTCTTCAAGTTTACCTCCTTTACCTGCTTTCTGTAGGTTACCTTTAGAACGATTAACAACTTGTTTTCCGAAGCTATTTAAGTACCTTTCTATATTGTCAGTTTTCACTATTCTATTCCTACAAAGACTTCAACTCTAGCCGTTACTGCTGTAGTAGGTTCTACTATTAAAGAAGCTAAGTCTGTCATAGTTCCAAATGAAGCAGCTCCTGCTTCTCCTAAAGCTACTACATCTCCTGAAAATAGAACGTGTGAACTTTCAGGTCTTAATGTTACGGTATAACTAGAAGTAGTAGTTTGTACTGCAAGCTCTATAGTTACCGCAGATTCTAAGTTAGTTACTCTTACATATTTTACTGCACTTACTTCAATAGCTCCTGCTGAAGTTGAAGGTAGCGTATCAAATACAGCTATAGTAGTTTCTACGCTTGCGGTACAATTTACGATTCTTTCAAATACGTCATTGATACCTGTAGTAGTTATTGAATTACTAGAACCCCTTAAACTTCCGTTTAAAGTGACCGTCTCGCTAATTGTTGTTACTAAGTCTGCCATAATTTTATAAGTTTATTGTTATTTTAAATTTTTTCCATCCTATTTGTATTGTAAACCATTTGTACGTCCATTTCATTAGTACCCTGCACCATCTGAAGTAACAGGAATATTACAAGTGCTAAAGTCGTTCTGCACTACTATGCCCATTTCAAATACCCACCCACAACAAAGATTGTCAAACCTTTCAGCAAATTGATTAAGAGTAAATTGTCCTTCACTAAAATAGATAGGGGCGTTAATATCATTAGTACCTTCTAAAGACTGCTGCTCTGAGTGTCTTAGCATTCCTATAAAGTCTGTTGCTATTTGCAGAGTTCCATTAATTACGTCTTGTTCATTATCTAAAGTCTTCACTAATTTAGTAAAGTCTGCCGCTTCGTTGTTCTTAGTCCAGTCAGCCCTTTCTGTTACCATATCAGATATGAATATCTGAAAGTTGTAAGTTAGTTGACTATCCCCCGTTACTACGCTAGTAGGGTTTATGTGCATCATAGGAAACTTAGTATTCTTTTCTAAATCAATATCCCAAATATCTCCTACTGAAGTTGTTTCAATTTGTTTATGATACTCAGCTATTCTAAGTAAAGTATTAATTACATTGTTATAAGTTTTATTCTGTACCATTTCTTTTTACTTTATTTTGTGAGTTCAAATCTGTTTCATAACTTAACCACGTCAAACATTCTAATAGGCTTAGCTTTGTTATGCTTTCTAGTTTACTTATGTCTTCATTGCACAACCTGTGCATTACTCCAAACCAACCCCACTTAGAAGCAAAGTCATTTCCTGCTATTGCGTCTTCATTTCCTTCAGCTGCTCCATCAAATATAATGGCATAATCTCGGATAATTTTCTCCCTAAAGCAAAAAAAAACATTAAAGCTGATTGCACTTGTTCCGCTGACATCTGTTTCATTTCTTCAGCTCGCATCCGTATGTTCCCATCATAAGCTTCTATAATGTATATGCCGTTCTTCTTTTCCTTAATAGGTCTGTATAGTACCGCCATTAACTCAGGAAGGCTAGAGTCTATTCCTTCCTTTATAAACTGCTCAATGTCTGCATACTCTCCTAAAGTAATAGAATCTAAGTCAGGATGAAAGCCGTACTCAATACCGTTAATCTCTATCAAGTTCTTAAGCTTAGTATCTTGCTTTGCTTGTAACTCCCCAACCTTAGACATTATAGCTACTACGTCTGACAAGGCTAATTCCTGAACCAACCGTTTAGGAATATCTGACAAGGCTTCTATTGTTTTAGTAGCTTCTTCAGTCTTAGTACCTTGTTCAAAGTCAATAAGTTTAAGCCAAGTAGACAAGCTAACTTCTGACCAACTATCAATAAGTTTAAACTCTTTTGTTTCTCCTTGCTTTTTAATTTTTACTTTCATCTACTATATAATAGAAATAAGTTGTTTTTAGTTTATTAAAATATTTATTAGATTACACTTGCTTTTTAAATAAAGTTTTATATCTTTGCACCCTAAGTTCTTTGTTTGATAAAACGATAGAGTAAACGCTCGCTAGAGTAGTACTTTATAATAAGTCGGACAAAGTTCTTTTTAAAATATATTGGTAGCTGGTTGAGGGTGTTAAGTTTTAGATTTCTTAGCACCCTTTTTTATATGTAAATAAATATAATAAGGTTAAAATCCCATTATAAGATGTAATTGCATATAATTTGTCTTGTTTATTAAGCAATTTAAAAGACAATCACAATATATTATGATTTATTACTGAACAAAATACCTACCTGCGTTTGAATCTATCTCATAGTAAACACGCATAGCTAAAGCGTCTGCATAATCAGGAGAACGACCTAAGACTGACTTAACTACATCTTTAGGTATTATCATTAACTTACTATCTTTGTCAGCGTCTTTCATTCTAACCTGTTCAAGCTCTTCTGTAATCTCATTCTTAACCGATACAACAGAACAACTAATACCTAACTGACCTTTGTTTATTAAGTCTGCTAGTTTGTAGTAACATTGAGTCTTTAGGTTTTGATAGTTTTCGCCCTTCAATGGTTTAGAGTTATTTACAAACCCCTTGCATCTGAGGTAATCTTTTACACCACCACCTACACCGTCTTCATCTACTATAATATTTGTAAGGGGTACAGAGTTTTCTTGCTGTAGCTTCTTAATTTCATCAACAACATCATTTACAGCTGATTTAAGGATTGTTTTGATGTACTTAAGGTGCAAGCCTTCCCAATACATTATAACTGTCTTATCACTTCCGAATCGTGCTACATCACAACTAATGTATTTTTCGCCTGAAGTTCCTTTTTGAGTAAACATATTTAATATAGAGTTATAATCTATAAGGCTATCTTCGGTTGCGTCATACTCCCAATTACCAAATAGAAGCCTTTGCTTACTAAGTTCATCTAATTGAGATAGCTGTGTTTCATAATGCTTGGATATATAAGTATTGTCAATCACTAAGGATTGAATAAACTTTCTATAAGGTTTTATCGTGTTATCTTGTGCAGGTCTGTAATATTCTGAATACACCCAATTCTTAGCAGGGTTGCACGTCATTAACATCTTAGGTATTAATCCGTTTTCGTCTAACTTGTATCTAAGTCTTGACGCTACTACGTTCTTAGCCTTTTCAGTAATCTGATTAGCTTCATCAATAAAAGCTCCTGTAATCTCAAGAGAACCTAGACTATCAAAGTTTCGGTCTGAAGGGTATAAGAACAAGTCTTTGAGTATTATCTCAGAACCGTTGTAAAAGGTTATTACATTACTTGAACCGTTAAATGTATAGTCTTTTAATGCTTTCAAGTTCCAAGCAGTACACACTTCAAAGAAAGTATTTAATGTAGTCTTCTTTAATGCGTCCAGTTTAGACCTTCCCATTAAGTAGCGTGTCTTAGGATATGTAAGGCACATAGTTATTAAGTAGCTACAACCTATCCAAGACTTCCCACCACCTGCTGCACCTCCGAAAAGAACTTCCTTTGTCTTATCGTCTAATAGATACTTTAAACACTCTTTTTGTTTTGGTGTAAATTCGGGATTAATCTCCAAGATTTATATTGATTTTGATTCTTTCATCTCCTGAAGTTAAGTCTATTTCTTGCTTCTCATTATAGCCACGCTTACGCCCTCTAGTTCTTAGGAAGAAAGTAGTAGCCGTTGTGTTACCTTCTTTTATTTGTTTCTTTAGACTTGTTTCAGCAAAGTCAATAAACTTACTATCTATATTATCTACTGCTTTCTTATACTCTACATCTTCATTCATCCAAGCATAGTGTCGGCTTCTTGTAACGTCTGCTTTCTCGCAAGCTTCGGTTACTATACCTAAAGATACTTCTAGTGCCGCTATGAGCTTCTTTTTACCCTCCTGTGTCCTCTTCTGTTCCTTTTCCATACTATATAATAGAAATAAGTGTTATTTATTTAGCGAGTAGGACTTTACTCTTTTAGTTTTTTCAATATTTCTTGTTTTTGTTTCATCCAATAATGATATTGACTATCTGGAAAGTCCCTATGACGGAGATGAATATTTAACATCCTTTTAACTTCTAATAATTTATTCTCTAATAAAGACTTATTTAATCTATTTTATTTATTAGCAAACATACAACTTTTTAATTACAATCTACTGTTTATTAAAATTCATTTGGAAGCATAAGTCTTATACCCAAGTCAGTCATTGCCCACATTCTTATTTGGTCTGCGTATATCTCAAAGGCTTTGCTATCCATTCTAGCTGTAGACTTCACTACTTGTATTCCTACATTCCTATCGTTTATCTCTATACTATTCCATTCACTTGAGAACTTCAGCTTTAGTATATCGTGTATCTCGTCAGGGTAGTAGCCTAGTTCGTTAGATAAGACTTGAACTATACAACTCCAGTAATAGTTATTCTGCATATTAGAACGTGTGTTTCTTTGTTTCTTTA
>Ga0307984_1000780_pt1 | contig 13538 bp, 7 predicted proteins | sample EllFjometageno78_FD_203169 | JGI IMG/M metagenome (GOLD analysis project Ga0307984, IMG submission 203169) | Marine microbial communities from Ellis Fjord, Antarctic Ocean - #78 | ecosystem: Environmental > Aquatic > Marine > Unclassified | place: Southern Ocean | collected 2014-10-09
AAGTCCGCCTCGAAACAGGTGAGGGGGATTATGCTGATGAGTTAGGTTTGCTCTTCAAACTTGCGACAAAACTTCGCAAAAGGCGCTTTGAAAATGGGGGGATAGATTTCAACAGTGAGGAAGTACGATTCGAGCTTGACGAAACGGGAAAACCGCTTCGTGTCGTGATTAAAAAGATGCGGGAAGCGAATAAACTCATCGAAGACTTCATGCTTTTGGCGAATATTCGTGTCGCCCGTTTTCTTGCAAAAGTCCACCCAGAAAAGAATACGCCTACCCGCACCAGTATTTATCGGATCCACGACAATCCAGATCCAGAGAAACTACAATCTTTGAGACTGTTTGTCAGAAGATTTGGCCACGAAATGCCCAAACCCAACCCAGGCAACGCAGAATCTCTTATCCGAGATCTCCTAGTCGCTACTGCTGGAAGCCCGGAAGAGGGGACGGTTAAAACGATGGCCATTCGATCGATGGCCAAAGCAGAATATTCTACGGACAACATCGGTCACTATGGACTTTCCTTTCCGTACTACACACACTTTACATCGCCCATAAGGCGCTATCCTGATATTATCGTACATCGCTTACTTCAGCATTATTTAGATGGTGGTGTGGATGCTGACAAGGGAGAAATAGACACGAGATGTCACCACAGTGGCATTATGGAAAAACGTTCTGCTGAAGCTGAACGCGCCAGCATTAAGTACAAGCAAGTCGAATATTTAATGACGAGAATAGGCGAAACCTATAAAGGGTTAGTCGCAGGAGCTGTTCCCAGGGGGCTTTTTGTGGAAATTCAGGAAAACAAATGCGAGGGTTTTGTCTCAAAAGACGCTCTGCCTAAAGATCATTGGGTGTACGATGAAGAAAAAATCGGCTTCGAAGGAATGCAATCAGGCCGTACAATTGCATTGGGAGATGAGGTGACAATTAAGGTCGTTTCCGCTGACCTTGCAAAACGTCAGCTCGAGTTTAAGATTCTCGTAAATTAATCAGTACTTTTGCCCCTCGATTTGCGCTTGTAGCTCAGTGGTTAGAGCAGTGGACTCATAATCCATTGGTCGTAGGTTCAAATCCTACCAGGCGCACTGACGAGACGCCGCGGAGATGAACTCTCGGCGGCGTTTTTTTTTGGCCCCGTAGTTCAATGGATAGAATAGGACTTTCCTAAAGTTTAGATGCAGGTTCGATTCCTGCCGGGGCCACGAACTGACTGATCAAGAAATAGAAATCAGTCGAGGCACACAAGGGTGTGCAGCATCACGAAAGAGCAGGGGACAGAAGCTTGCTTCATGTCTCAATGCTCGAAGTGATGCGAAGAGCAAAGCTCTCGAAAGATTTCATTCCTAATATCAGTTCCCTGTGAGTGCCCCAAGGGCACACCGAGCCGAGCGAAGCGAGCGCGACGGTATTCCTGCTGGGGCTACATTGAAAACTTCATTTTACATACGAACTATCAATGTAGCGTGAACTAAGGGGTAGGATTTGAATCGTTTGGTTTACAATCAAATCCAAAATCTCTTAAGTTGAAAAAGGAGACAATATTACTATCCATGTAGCATGGTCTTTCTCTTGCAAACTCTCTTAGAATATCAACTTCGTTTTCCCACTCAGTGATTAAAGAAGGATAATTCCATCTTCGGATCTGATTTACTATTTCAACGGAATAAAGCTCTACAAACCCATCAATAATACCGTTAATTCTTTCTGGTTTAAACGTAGTATTAAGATGGTACTCAAACCTTGCTAAAAATTGTGATTTAAACTCGTCGTTTTCGAGAAGCTTTCTAAATAATAGGTTTGAAGAATGACTATGAGGCCAATACTCACCGTGAGTTGTAGCGTGTTCCATTGAATTGGTGGAGAAACTGCTTTTCTCATCAGAACCAAATGAGAAATCTAAATCAAAGATTAAAAACCTCCACTTTGACTTGGGGAGCTGACTTCTCCAAATCTTAAAATTATTACCAGGCCAATCATAGTTTGCGAAGTAAATTTCCGCGATCTGAAAATCTATAAAATTATCTATATCAATTTCAGATGAAACATGAAAATAGTTCTTGTTAGAAGTTAGGGAGTTCTGCTCCACAAAGTCAAGAAGTTCTAGGTAGTCAGAATTATCTCCTACTTCGATTTCCCCGGATATTCCAAGTATGTCAACACTATCCTCGTTTGCTCCCAGCTTATACTTTAAATAATGCTTATCATATTTTTCTCGGATATTGTAAATCCCCCAATACTCACCATTTAAATAGACAACTGAAGGTTGGAAATCTTGCTTCTCAAGATTCATAACTCCCATTACCTCATGTAATAACGCATCTCTAAAGTGAGTGCTATTAAAGTCACCTCCTGAGTTTCTGAATATTATCCTCTTGTACTTATCTACTTTTGGATTCTTGAATATCGGATAATCAACACTACTAATACCGTATTTATTTCTGAAGTATATATTGAATGACTTTTGGGGCAATACTGTGCTTGAATATCCTCTCATCCTCATACCCGCAGAAGTTTCGAACGCTAACTCACCTTTTCCATCCAAAAAAGTTAGAAAAACTTCTCTCTCCCACTCTTTTCCTCGGTTATGATAATTCCCTAGAGGGACCCATTTAAAGCCCATGTCATCAAACCTCTGCCCGGGAATATAAATACCTGTCTCGTGATCGAATAAGTTTAGACTATCTGTAACAAGTGAAATAACATTGAAGTGAAATCTATTGTGAATTCCCGGATCGACGAAATAAGTATTTGATTGGATTCTGCCTAATTGAACTCCATCCTTGAAAGTAGCATATCTAATTACGTTGCAAGTGAGCCGTTCCGTTGGCTCTTTCCACACAAAGCTATTTAGTGGCCATGGACCTTCTAAGGGCGTGGTGGGGATGTCGCTGTAATTGTAGGGGTTTAATGAATCGACATCAATATGTACGGCCCCTTCATAAGGAATACTGTTAACTGTTGGAGAATTCCCGTTAACAGTGTAATAAATCTGATTTTCCTCGTTAAGATTAAACAACTCCAACTCAAAAGGTTCAATATAAAACCCAGTTGAATGAGATGGGTAAACACCATGTGGAAATGAGTTTTCTTCAGTAGGGGTGGGAATATCACATACGATCATTAGATCACTAGCACATGACAATCTTGACAGCGAGTGGTCTGTCGGGATGTATACAGGGGTCACATGATGAATTATTTCAGAATTAAAACTTAAAATAATGGGCTCACCATTTTGGTTGATTTTAAAATTTGTGTGAAGTTCGCCATGTTCGAATTTGTCCTTTGAAGAGGCAAATAGAACTAAATAACTGCGGGGTGAAATATCAACTTTAGGAAATTGCCACTTATCGAGATTTTCAGAGTTATCACTAAGTGAGTATCCTGACAAATCAATACTGAAAAAATTAGGGTTGTAGAGTTCTATCCAATCTGAGAAATCTCCATCAACATCTTCTAGGATACTATTGTTACTGGATACAATCTCATTGACCACAAGATCTCTAGGTAGCAAATATGAACCGAGGGAGAATAGTAATACAAACAATAAAAGACCAATTGCAATTTGAACTTTATTTTCTTTCAAAAATTTATTGGTCATTCTGATGTGTCCCCAAAAAATGAATTAGATATAAGTAGTAGAGTGTTTCACTTCTACTTTAACGTTCCCATCTTTTACGAGCGGTACAGTGTTTGACTCTGTTGACTCTATGACGATGTACTTATCAATGTATGACTTCATAACTGTTGGACAAATTGATTACGCCTCTGAGCTCTACAATACTGATTCTCTGCGCCGTCATCAGTTACAGCTTTGAGGTCATAACGAGTTACATCGACTTACGTGCAGCAATATAACTCTTCATCATCACAAAGTAATGCTAATCAAAATTATACCCCAGTCCTAGTTTAAAAACTTGAAAACTATGAAGAGCAGTCGGCGTGTAAAAGCTGATAGATTGAAACTTTGAAAAGATATAACCCAGGGTGAATTTCAAATCCTCTGTTATGTGATAATTCTGCTCCAGACCTAAAAAAATCGAATCGTCAAATCTATCAATCTGATGCCCTGTGGCTTCATTCTTGTCAAATAAATAAACGGCGTTGATACCTACAATCAAGTAACTACTAAAATCCCCAAACCTCACTCCAGGCTTAAGGCTTAAACCTAAGTTTTGGTGTAACTCAAACCTCTCATCCCCTACTTCAGCAATGACAAGTCTGTTATTTAAATAATAGAACTCAAGAGACAACCTCAACTTTTCACTCACCCTAAAGTCATTGCCACAATACACACCCACATCTAATAAATTATTTGGGGAGTAACTAATATGACCACCCTCTGTAGCATTTCCAATAGTTGAAATAGCTGAAAGATTAACATAGAAGTTATGTGAAGACTCAGTCTGACTTTTTGCGTTAAAATTGCTTGAAATAAGAATGCACAACGTAAATAAAAGTCTCATAACATTGATTTTAGTCTTCTAATGTACATTAAAGCACTCTTTCACCTATTGAGTTTTTCATATTGAAATTGGATCAACGGTTCCAAATCCCCATCAAACTCGTTCGACCTTTCTCCTCTTGGCTCTACAATTCTGATTCTCTGCATTCTAACAGATGTGAAGAGTTTGAAAAACCTTCCACCCACGCAACTCATCTGAAATTTATGCGTCTTGTTATAGTTGCTATATGTTCTTGAATGAAAAATCCTGCCTTTAAACTTGCACTGATTTTGACTGTCTTTGGGCTGCCTAACGCGCAGGCTCAATGGTTGGAATGGGACGTCCAAACGGAAAGCCGGATGGAACTATTCACCGTGGCGACAAGCGACGAAGAAGAAAAGGATTTGTGGCCAGCTGACTTGAACAAAGACGGATGGATGGACGTGATTGTGGTGCGGAAAGAGCCATTTTCAGCAGCCTCTGAACCTCCCAAATCTGATCTGCTGCTCATCAATCAACAAGGAGTACTCGTGGACATGACGCTGGAGCTTGCCCCAGAATTCGTCTCCAACCCCAGTTTTGCACGTGACGTCTATGTCGTGGACGTGGACGGTGACTCGTGGGATGATGTGATAATTGCCAACACCTTCAGCCAACAGCCCATGTTGTACATGAATTTGGGGGAAGATGCTTCGGGAAATTGGTTGGGACTTGCCGACGAAAGCGCTTCGAGGTTTCCAACGCTGATCTCGGATGATCCCCTGATTTGTGCCATTTGGTCCGGCGATTTGACAGGCAACGGTGCAGAAGATTTGTACTTCGTGAACTACCGAGTGAACAGCGGAGGAGGCACAGCCAAAGATTTTTTGTTGATCAACGACGGAACGGGACATTTCACCGACGACGGTGCGGCGCGAATGGGCGACTTACGCAACAGCGCCTTTGGGACAGCAGGTCAAATCCACGACATGGACGGAGACGGCGATTTGGATTTGATTAAAAACACGACACTATACGACGTATCGCCCTGGAATTCGCGAGGCGTCATAGTCTTATTCAACGATGGTACAGGGAACTTTAATTCTTGGCAGAATCTCGTGCCTAGCGCATCGCCGTACATGTTTGAAATCGCGGATTTCAATGGCGATGGTTTGCTCGATTTATACGTCGTGGATGACGGAAGCGACAAATTATTGACAGCTACATCTCATACTGCTGATGTGAGTTTGGGATTCAATACTGTCAACCTCGGGTTCAGCTCTACAAGTGGATTTGGGGGTAACGTACATGCCGCTGATTTGGACCTTGATGGAGATTATGATGTGGTGGTTTCCGATGTAGATGTTGACATTCCGCCATGCAACAGCGGCCGACGCATCGCCATCTATGAAAACGTAAATGGAACCTTTAACGATCCCTACGGAAACACAAACTTCGACTGGGTTACAAACAGCTACGACGTGGCGCTTTTGGACATCAACAATGACGGCCTCATCGACATCCTCAGCGGAAAATGCAACGGGTACGATGTCATCATGTCGAACAATTGCGACCTCGTAGCTACATCCGCGGACTATGACTTGGATGGGATTCCCGATGCGTGTGACGTGTGCCCTACGAATCCCAGTCCCGATTGCACGGAAGTGGTGGACTATCCCATCATAAGTACCGACAACAGCATGGCGCGCCAATGGAATGAAATGCTCCTAGCAAGCATTCGAGGCGACTACGCCCGCCCCACAGTACATGCCCGTAATCTTTGGCACTGCTCCTTACTGATGTGGGACGCTTGGGCTGTGATGGAACCCTCTGCATGCCCCGCATTTCTAGGGAACGATTACGCAGAATTCTCTGCCCCGTTTGACGGATTTAGCACGTCCACAGACATCGCCACAGCAAGGGACGAGGCGATCGCGTTTGGAATGTACCGGTTGCTGAAATACCGATTTGCAAACGCTCCACAAGCAAGCAACCTCATGACGGGTTACGATGTGCACATGGTGACGTTGGGTTACGACGTAAATTTTACCAGCACGGACTACACTTCAGGTGACGGACGAGCCCTGGGAAACTACTTGGCGTCGCAACTTATCGCGTTTGGTCTTCAAGACGGGGCAAACGAACAAAACGACTACACCAACACATCATACACGCCCCTCAATCCGCCCCTCATAGTGGATATTCCAGGAAACGCAACGGTGCTGGATTTGAGCCGTTGGCAGCCGCTCACCCTCGACCTGTTCATCGATCAAAGCGGCAACTCCATTCCAGGTGAAACCCCCGATTTTCTCTCTCCAGAATGGGGGCAGGTAACGTCGTGGGCTTTGACCGACGTGGACCTAACCTCGTACATGCGTGACGGGTTTGAATACAAGGTGTACCATGATCCTGGCGGACCCGCTTTGCACGACATGAATGGGTTGGGTACTTCAGACATTTACGTGGACGGCCACAGCATGGTGGCGCTTTGGTCAGGCATGTTGGACCCCACCGATGGAGTGATGTGGGACATCAGCCCCGCTTCGATTGGAAACAATGATACCTTCCCTACGACTTTGGAAACGTACGCCACGTTTTACGACGCCACCAACGGCGGCTCTCCCAGTCAAGGCCACAGCGTCAACCCATCCACCGGATTAGCTTACGCAGCCAACATGGTTCCTCGAGGCGATTACGCACGTGTACTCGCGGAGTTCTGGGCAGACGGGCCTGAATCGGAGACACCACCTGGCCATTGGTTCACCATTTTAAACTACGTCAGTGATCACCCGCAACTCGTTAAGCAATTTCAAGGAGAAGGGGAGGTCTTGGACGACCTCGAATGGGACGTCAAAACATACCTTGCTTTGGGTTCCGCGATGCACGACTGCGCCGTCTCGTCATGGGGAGCCAAGGGTTGGTACGACTCGTCCCGCCCCATCACAGCTATCCGTGGAATGGCTGAACTGGGCCAAAGCTCCGATCCCGCTGCGGACAATTACCATCCAGGGGGTCTGCTATTGATTCCGGGCTCCATTGAAACGGTGGAAGTTGGAGACGATTTGGCTGGAACCCAGGGAGAAAATGTGGGGAAAATTAAACTGTGGGCGTGGAAAGGAAGTTCGGCCATCAACAACGTAGACTCGGAATTCGCCGGTGTGAGTTGGGTACTGGCTGAAGCTTGGGAACCGTACCAACGGCCTTCGTTTGTAAGCCCACCATTTGCAGGTTACGTGAGTGGTCACAGCACCTTCTCTCGAGCCGCAGCCGAAGTGTTGACGGCCTTTACAGGAGACGCGTACTTCCCCGGAGGAATGGGGACCTTCATTGCACCGGCAAACGAATTTTTGGTCTTTGAAGACGGCCCAAGTGTCGATGTAGAATTGCAATGGGCTACCTACCGCGATGCCTCCGACGAGTGTAGCTTGAGCCGAATCTATGGGGGGATTCACCCCTACTTCGATGACGTTCCTGGACGTTTGATGGGTATTGAAATCGGGCTGGACGCTTATGACCGTTCCGTGTCGTTCTTTGGGAACGGGACAACAGACCTCAGCTGTGGTGCCGATCTAGGGACATGCCCCGCTGACCTTGACAACGATGGTTTCATCGTAATCGGGGACGTACTCATTTTATTAAGTGACTTTGGGTGCCCGTCCAACTGCGTGGCGGACGTGAACGGAGATGGGGCAGTGACGGTTTCTGATTTACTCGACGGCATCTTGGCGAACTTTGGTCAGGCCTGCCTTTAAATTATTCTACATTTCTCGGCTTCGATTTATTTAAGAAGCTTGAAAGAGTTTACTTGATGGTCATTTCGCACTTGCAAAATCACAGCCTTGTTGTTGATCGGGAGATGTAGTTCGTTCAAGAACTCTCCTGTTTCCAAGGTTCGCCCACTCAAATCGTATAAAGTATATGATGCATCTTCACCCCTTAAAATCCAGCCCGATTCATTGACAGAAATCGTCCATGGGTTCTCCTCAAGTTCTATACCCTCAACCTTTGAAGTACCAGATATTTCACCTTTCATATAGTTCACGACGCCGTCCATGGAGTTTTTAAATACGAGATGAATAAACTCACCGTCGTAAATCACAGCTGGATTGCGTTGGGGACCACCTAGATCATCAGTAACAGTAACTACAGAGTTTTTGAGCTCCTCGGGTCCAGCATCCGAGACCGCAACCATCACCTCGTAGCCTCCAGAATTCCGTTCCCAAGAAGTGACTAACCAGTCTCCACTAGAAGATATCGAGGGGTTGTTTTCTGTTGAGTTGTTTAAAGGGTCAATTCTACCATATTCTTGAAAAGTTAATGTGGCGATATCTACAGTAGACCAGAATACCCTACTGCCATCCACCCCTGTCATGAAACTACTCACGAGCGTTCCGTCGTCCATGATGGTTGATGAGGCGCCTGAACCAGGACAGCTTGAAATAGTCCAGTCAGCAGGGTCAATATCTACAGCATCTGTCCAATTTATTCCATCTTGTGAGGCGATCAGCCAAAAGTCTCTGATGTTGTCAGTGCTATTTCTCACGACGTTGTAATAAACCCCATCCTGAAAAAATGTATTTGAGGGACAACATTCGCAAACGGAAAGGCTTGAAGATGTATTGACTCCATTTATTGCCGGGTCGAAGGAATCGGTTTCAGTATTGAAAAGGAGGATTCCCTCTAAAGTGGGGTCAGTTCCCCATTTGAGACCTACCCAAGGGTTGTTATTTCCGTCAAAGGCCACTACAGGATCGAAATGGTCCACAGTAGCATTGGGAGCAAGAGGGTATGGAGTTCCCCAAGTCAGCCCCCCGTCATCAGAAAGCACGACATAAGCACCAGTCGCCCATTCCCCGGAGATTTGATAGCTAACAGCAATACGGTCTCCTGAAACGGCCATACGAGGCCCTTCGGCTTCAGATAGGTAGAGATTCGTTTCTGGGGTCACAAGTATGGGACTTGCGAATTCCCCTTCGGTCATTATAGATATGTAAAGCCCAGCGTTTTCACCAGATTTTCCATGAAGAACAATGGGGTTGCCTAAGCTGTTAAGGCCTATTCGGGAGCATTTATTTCCAAAGTCCTCAGTCGAGACGTCTACTGGGCTTGTCCAAGAGATTGAAGGCTGAGCCATCAAACTACAAACGCAAAGCAGACTTAAAGTGTAGGTTACAAATATTTTCATAGAGACTAAATTACCATTTAATTCATTGTAAATTTCGCATTATGGAAAATATGCTTGTTTTTTTTGAGGACTTACAGTCTTGGCATAAACTGGTTTGGATTGTATTGTGCTTATCAGCAGCTCTAGGAATAGAAATGATCAGGCCTCTATTTCGAGGTGGATACAGGAGTTGGGCGCACACAAGAACGAATTTGGTTTTTCTATCAACGGTCGTATTCATAAATGTGATCTTCGGATTGCTAACGTTGGGGTTGTTTACCTGGATGAAGTCCAATGATTGGGGGCTGTTAAATCAAGTGGAATGGCCAAACTGGGTAGAACTCCTCCTAGCCGTAATGGCCCTAGATTTAATCTCACAATACTTCGCTCACCTTACAGTACATAGAGTGAAGCCATTGTGGAGGGTTCACCTGGTTCACCACAGCGATACGCATGTGGATGCTACAACTGGAACGAGACTACATCCATTTGATTTTATTACCCGGGAGAGTTTTGCTGTTCTGGCTGTTTTTATTCTAGGGGCCCCGCTCGCCTTTTATTTGTTTTACAGAATCCTTACAATCGCCTTCACATACTTCAATCATTCAAATGTTCGCTTGCCTTTGGCTGTGGATAAGGCGTTAAGTTGGGTGATTATTTCGCCCAACACACACAAATTCCATCACCACTTCGAGGAGCCCTGGACGGATAGGAATTTTGGAAACATCTTCTCCATTTGGGATCGTATTTTCGGCACCTTTGAATACGGAGATGTAGATCAAATTGTTTATGGTTTGGATGTCACGGATGACAGTAAATCAGACGATTTGGCCTATCAGATGACACTTCCAATAAAGAACAATGGGCGTACAAAAATCAATCACTAAGACATGAAACTACTCGCTACGAAGGTTTGTAAAAAACACGATTTAGGGGTGCATAACAATCTATTTGGAGGAACGATGCTGAGCTGGGTGGATGAGTCTGCGGTAGCATTTGTAAATGAAGTGTGTCACTGTCCCAACATGGTGACCCTGAAGATGGAAGAAGTGCTTTTCACTTCGCCAGTGAAGGAAAACAATCTCATCAAGATTTATGGAGAGATTGTGAGTATTGGAAACAAAAGTATTACTGTGCAAGTGAATGCGAGGAAGTTCAATGTGTATAGTCACGAGGAGGCAGACGTATGTACGACTCGACTCATTTTTGTGCGATTAGACGATGACGGGAACCCCGTTCCTATTGCTCAACACGTTAGAGAAAAGCACCCCGACAAGGTTGTGTAACAGCGTTCTTCTCGTTTAGCAATCTGTGCCGAAAAGGCTTAAAAAACTGAGGGCATCGTAAACAGTGACATTGCCATCTCCGTCCACATCTCCATCACAAGACGAAGTACATCCGAAATCGCTTAATATTAATAAGAGATCGACGATAGTGAGGGCACCATCTCCGTTAATGTCACCAGTACAAACACCTGTTCCGGGATCATAATTCGTTGCGTTATTTGGGATAACATTGTGTCCAGATTGAGGCCCTGTATTTCCTGATGTAACGCTACCGAAATATGTGGGTCCGATTACATATGGATAAACCGGATCTAGATAGTCGTCAATGGTGATGAAATAGGAGTAGATCCCTTCCGGATATTCGGGTGTAATACAGAACCGTCCATTGTGTTCATCTAAGTCTCCCGAACCTACGAGATACTCGTAATCCTGAATAAAACTCCCGATCGGATATTGAGAATTAATCGCAGGCCCATATTGATAAGTGGGCAATGTGGTTCCGTCTGAAAGTGTATTCCTCGCGCTGATATTCCTCAGCTGTTGTCCGCTCTGCATTCTCGCGATCGCAGAATTTGGATCCAAGGGGTTTGCATATCCATAAGCGCCATAAATAGGGAAACCGTCAAAGGCGTACCCGATAATAGGGGAGTGGTTTGCTTCATCTGAATCATTGTACAAACATGTCGGATTGACGTGGTGGTGATATTCTCCATTTGGCGCCGGATGACCCAAACAAGCGTCGAACGAACTCCCTTCAAAAACGTATGCATCTTGAAACCAGACCCCTTGATTGTTGTATGAAAATGCATCTTTTGCATTAAAAATTGAGACACCATTTCGCCAAACCCCGATATGTCCCAATGGAGTATCTGTTGGTGTTCCCGAATTCTCTTGAGGATTAAACGTGATTCGAAAACAGAAGTCTTGATTTGCTGGCGTATTTGGGTTTCCTGCCCATGGGCCTATATCATATCCCGGGATGCATGTGCACGAAATAAAGGCAAAACCGGATGTATAATCCACAGATTGTACATTCGAGAGTTCCCCGAAATATCCAGTTGAATTATCTGTGTTTATGACCCAAGAAGTTATTGCAGGTGTCAGCTGAGCTTGAGTGCTTAGTGATACAACGATTAACAAATTCAACAACAGAAATCGACTCATACCTTTGGGGCGTTTGTACCTCAGAGAGGTTTAATTAACACGGATTTCCAAAGAGACTAAGCACGACAAGCACATCGGAAACCGTCACAGAACCGTCCCCATCTACATCTGCTGAACAGCCTGTAGTACATCCAAACTCACTAAGAACGACAAGGATGTCCGCAACAGTGATAGCGCCATCACCATTCACGTCTCCAATACAAACGCAACTTGCGTACTCGCATGATCCGTCATCTAAGGTCGCTGTCGCGTCGTAGTTACAAGCTGTCGAGGTTGTACATCCAGGCACATCTGGTTCACCTCCTTCAATGCAGAAGTTTACTGTTTCAGTCGATACGAACTCTCCACCAGTAACAAGTGTTTCTCCTTGAGAAGTTATCGTATAATTTCCAGTTCCGTATGCACAGCAAATTCCATCACCGAAACTGTCATTAATGGTCAAGTCATAGCATCCGTCATCGACACAAACGGTGCTAGAGTATGAAGTCCCTGACGTATCGTATGGTCCCCCAGACATCACGACTGCTCCACTTGCATCCGCGATACTCCAAGTCGTCTCAGCAGGGTAGTTGTCAGTAAGAATTGAAAATGTAATTTCTACTCCACCGATAATGCAAGAACCATCATCGATCGTTGCACCTGGGTTATAGTTGCAAGCGTTGGGATCTATACACCCCGAACATGAGGATCCATCTCCACCACACACGCCACAGACATCGTTTTCTGCACACAATCCATTGTCTTCAATTGCATCTGGGTCATAGTTACATGCATCTGGATCCGTGCAACCCAGGTCGCTGATGGTTCCAGATAAGCTCAATAAAAACAGCCCTTCTTCGATGTGTGAAACGGCAACTACTCCAGAAGCGAAGTAAGGATAGTTTGACCATGTGCCATTAAAACCCGCAGCATCGCTTGACGGGTAAACGTCAAAGAACCCAACTTCAGTCATCATGCCACTTGCGATGTTGTCTAGGCTCGCGATACGCAATCCTGCTCTGTAATTTGACTGATAGCAAAGGTTGTCTTTGATGTATAAATTGTGATCAATCGCGGGTGTGCTAGAGACAAAAGTTCCCAAAAGAAATGGCGCGTTTAAATCTTGCACATCCCAAATAAACGTTGTGGTATTTACCCCGTTGTAGTTCTCGTCCAATTCGTCACCACTTAGGAAATATTTGTGATCTTCAGTAAGCCAGCCCTGGTGGGTGTACTGAGAGTTGTATGTCGTTCTGCTTAATTGAACGGCATCCGTAGGGTCAGTAACATCAATCACCGTAATGGAGTTTTCATTACAAGCAAAAGCAATCTCACTACCAGCATAAGCAGCGTCCGGGCCTATGTAGTTTACAACCTGTGCATCGTGTGTGTAGCCATCACCTGCATAGTCACCTACAATCACGGGGTTTAATGGATTTGAGATATCTACAATGTGAAGACCTCCGCTAGACGTGCTTGTGCCTACTCCGTACGCTCTGTTGCTCGCCTCGTTAATGA
>Ga0307984_1000781_pt1 | contig 13535 bp, 20 predicted proteins | sample EllFjometageno78_FD_203169 | JGI IMG/M metagenome (GOLD analysis project Ga0307984, IMG submission 203169) | Marine microbial communities from Ellis Fjord, Antarctic Ocean - #78 | ecosystem: Environmental > Aquatic > Marine > Unclassified | place: Southern Ocean | collected 2014-10-09
AGGGGTGATGGAGGAAACGAAAGATGGCGGCATCCTCCCGTAGCGCCTCCCGTAGCGCCTCCCGTAGATCCCGTACCGGTAGATCCCGTACCGGTAGATCCCGTACCGGTAGATCCCGTACCAGTAGATCCCGTACCAGTACCGCCTGTTGTGGTATCGCCTCCGACGGAGTACCCCATTCATCCCGCACCTACTCCTCCGGGAGTACCTCCTCCGGTGTTTGGTCCGGTAGAACCTCCCCCCAATCCATTTATCCGCCCGCAGCCTGACACCGCTTCGGGTATTGGCGCATTGGCACCTAACATAATGACTCCGCAACAGCAGTCCCTTATGAATCAGCTTTTACAGCAAGGGATGCAGCCGGGTACTTATGCCCAAAGTCCTGTCGCGCCTTCAGGCAATGTATTTGAAAGACCGTATGCGCAAGGTGGAATAGTCTCGCTTAATAGAATGCTTTATAACTAAAGGAGTTTTGTAATGCCCGGTGGTGATATAGAGAACAACTTTTATCGTTATGATGATAATGGTGAGTTCCAACGAAGGGGTAACGAAAGAATGCGGCACCCTATAGCGCCTGCACCCATAAGCCAGCCTATGCCTGCACCTGCACCTATGCCTATGCCTTTTGAAGGTAATCCCTTCGGGGGAGGTTTTTTGCCTATGCCTGCGCCTATAAGCCAGCCTATCAGGCAGCCTATCAGGCAGCATCCTATGCCTTTTAAGGGTAAACCCTTCAGTGGTATGCCTACCCGTCCTCGGATGGGAACAATGGATTCACAGATGTACATAGACCCCATCACGGGAGAACAGACGACGGGCAGCAGTACAGACATTGGGTATCGGACTAAGCTAAAGGAATATTTTGACCAGAACGAGGGAGCGCAAGACTACTACAATAGTCAGAACGTCTCGCAAGGTAAGGACTATAAAGGGGGTCAGCTTTTAATCCCGGGAGAAAGACAAATAGGCGAGGATCTTAGCTCTCCTGTAGCACCTCCCGCATTTATAGATTCGCCCCCAACAGGCGGATTACAGCCCATTACAGGCGGCTTTGGGCCGGGAGGTTATATCCCCACCCCTGAAGACATGATACCAAGGAAATTGGGAGACCCCGATTTCATAGACGTTCGTAATTTATTACCTCCGATGCCTCCGACTCTTGCGGAAGAAGCCGAAAAGAAGAGGCTACAGGTAGAATCGGGATTGTCCCCAAAGGATTATATGGAACAAAAGATTCAAGAGGGACGCGCTAGGTTTAGTGATCAGGGCGGCTATCCCGGCGAGAATCTGATGCCAATGGCTCAACCCCCAGCTCAACTCGATCCGTTTAGTCGTCAACCGATGGCTGCGCCTCCCACATCGAGCGCATGGAATCCTTATTCTACAGAACACCAACTGGAGAATGATACCCCCTACACTTTTGCTCGGAGTATAGAGCTTCCTAATCCGTTTAGTGTAGAGCAACAAGAAGCCCATCGAGCACAGCAAGAACGATGGTTACGAGATCAGGAAGCGTCTGGGTTGTCCTCAAAGGAGTACATGATGAGCCAACTTCAAGAGCAACCTCTTCAACCGACGGCTGCGCCAGTTCCACAGATTCAACCGACGGCTGCGCCAGTTCCGCAGATTCAACCACCGGCTGCGCCAGTTCCGCAGATTCAACCACCGGCTGCGCCAGTTCCGCAGATTCAACCAACGGCGTCACTCTTTCAACAAGCCCCGCCCATGGCTGCCCCTATACCGACTTCCATAAATGCACCCGTTCCACCGCAACCCTTCGGTGGCCCGACGCCTTTGTTTTCATCTATGGGTGAACCCGAGCCACCTTTGGGGGGTTCACCGCCACAACCATACGGTGCTCCTCCTATAGCACCACAGCCCACGCAACCTTTAGGTGGCCCGACGCCCTTGTTCCAACCAATGGGTGGACAGGCCCCATCACCTGAACAAGGTGGGATTGGGTCCCTCGCGGGTTTATTTTAAGGAGTGGTTATGCTTCAAGCATTGATTGGCCCTATAGCGGGTTTGTTGGATAAGTTTGTAGAAGACAAAGACCAAAAGAACGCCTTGGCGCATGACATTGCTACGATTGCGTCTAAGCAAGCACATGAATCCGCCATGGGTCAGATTGCGATAAATAAGGCTGAAGCAGGTCATAGGAGCCTTTTTGTAGCGGGGTGGCGGCCATTCCTTGGTTGGGGTTTAAGCTTCGCTATGATTTGGCACTTTGTTTTAGTGCCGATGGTTACCTTTGGGTTTGCTTACGCGGGTGTTGCGGCCCCTGAACTACCTGCGTTTGACATGGAAAGTCTTATGACCGTGTTGCTTGGGATGTTGGGTCTTGGTGGGCTTCGCACGTTTGAGAAGGCAAAAGGATTAACAAAATGAGCTATAAATTATCTAGCGGAAGTCTGCTTAATTTGCAAGGGGTCCATCCTTTGCTAGTAAGTGTGGTGCGAACCGCTATCGAACTTACGACAACAGACTTTGGTGTCATCCAAGGCGTTAGAACTATAGCGGAACAACTAGATTTGTTTGGAAAAGGCGCTTCTAAAACCATGAAGAGCTATCACTTATTGCAAGAAGATGGTCTTGGACACGCGGTCGATCTTATGGCGTATCTTGGGTCAAGATCGTCTTGGGAGATGTCCCTATATGATGACTTGGCTGATGCTATGAAAGAATCCGCCCTTGAGCATGGCGCTCATATTCGTTGGGGTGGTGCATGGACCGTGGACAATATCGCGCAGTGGGATGGAACGATGCAAGAGGCTATGGATAGTTATATTGATAAGCGCCGGTCTCAGGGCCGTCGTCCGTTTATTGATGGTCCTCATTTCGAGCTACGATCTATCCCATAATTTTGCAGTTTGCCCTAGCTCGTCCCTTATAAGGTGTGATAAGATTATATCGGACAATGTTTGATTATATGCGAGGGGTGGATAGATGGATGAATTATATGTAGCCGAGGCTGTTTTTAGGATCGTAAAAGAAAGACGGCAAGGTATAGCAGATTTAATGCTTCATGGTAATGTTAAGACCATGGAACAATATCGTGGGTTAATGGGCAATTTAGAGTGCCTTACTCACGTGGAACAGGAACTAAAAAGCCTGCTAGATAAACAAGAGCAATCCTTATGACAGTAACAACGAAAGACCAAGATTCGGGTAAAACAGCAATAGAAACAGCCCGCGATAAACGAGCCTTGGCTCAAGCCGCAGAAAAAGATAACCAAAAGGAAAAAGATAAAGCTAAGAAAGCCGATGAAAAGAATGCGGCTAACCTAGCGGATGCTTACGTGGACACACCACGCCTTAACCCTGACGCTATCGGGAAAACTCTCTTAGACCGGATGCCTAATCCTACGGGCTGGCGGATTTTAATCTTACCTTACCAAGGTACAGGTAAAACCGCAGGCGGTATTTTTCTTCCTACAGAAACTGTAGAGAAAAGCCAAATTTCCACCCAAGTTGGATATGTCTTGAAGATGGGGCCATTGGCCTATCAAGATACAACCAAGTTTCCTTCTGGACCGTGGTGCCAAGAAAAGCAATGGGTTATGTTCGCCCGGTATGCTGGCTCGCGTTTTCAGATCGATGGGGGAGAAGTCAGAATCCTTAATGATGACGAGATACTCTCGACTATTTTGGATCCTGAAGACATCCATCAATTAACCTAACGGGAGTAAACAATGGCTGATAACAATGATGCTGTAGAGCTAGACATCGGTGATGCCGAAGAAGTAGAGGTAGAAATAGCGGACGTTCGTGCTGATGGCGATGACGGAGACGGAGACTCTGGGTCGGAAGACCAGTTTTCAAAAGCTGAAACCTCTACTCAAAAGCGAATTAGCCGTCTGACTAAAAAGATGCGTGAAGCCGAGCGCCGCGAGCAGGAAGCTATTAAGTATGCTCAAGCGGTTCAAGGCGAGTCACATAATCTGAAGCAAAGAATGTCTAGCTTAGATACCAATTATGTTGCTGAGTATACCACTCGTGTTAATACTCAAATGTCTCAAGCGGAAGCTAAATTAACTAGAGCGATGGAGTTGGGTGATAGTCCGGCGGCTGTTGAAGCTCAACGTGAGCTTACTTCTTTAGCGATACAACAAGATCGTGCGAGTCAAGCCAAGCAGCAGTCTGATAGGTCGCAACAACAAGCTGCCGCAGCACAACAACACCAAGCTCGTCAGCCGATGCCCGCACAACAGCCTAGAAGGCCTGATGCTAAAGCAGAGCAATGGGCATTGCGTAACAGTTGGTTTGGTTCGGACGAAGCCATGACGTATGCTGCTTTTGGCATACACAAGAGGCTCGTTGAGGACGAAGGGTTTGACCCCAGCGGAGAAGACTACTATACTGAGCTGGATCGTCGTGTCGCGGATAAATTCGGGAACGGCGCAAACGCTGCCAATAAACGACCCGCTCAGACGGTTATTGGAGCTTCTAGAACGCCCTCTGGACGCAATGGTAGAAAGGTTCGACTCACCCCGAGCCAAGTCGCAATAGCGAAAAAACTGGGTGTGCCGCTTGAAGAATATGCGAAATACGTTAAGGAGTAAATGATATGACTGAACATAACGACCAAAAAGCTAGTTCGGCTGTAAACCGTACTTCTCGCGCTAACCAATCTAGGGAGAAACAGGCTGTTCGTAGGCCATGGGCTCCCCCGTCAATGCTAGATGCACCACCTGCCCCTGATGGCTTTAAGCATCGTTGGATTCGAGCCGAAACGCGAGGATTTGATGATACTAAGAACATCAGTGCTAAGATTAGGGAAGGTTATGAACTGGTCCGAAAGGATGAGTACCCAGACTTTGAATCCCCGGTTGTCGAAACAGGTAAATATAGCGGTGTTTTTGGAGTGGGCGGATTGCTTCTTGCTCGGATTCCGGACGAAACTGTTGCTGAAAGAACTTCCTACTTTAATAAACGTAGTAAGGACCAGATGGACGCAGTGGACCACGATATGATGAGAGAGAATGCACATTCATCGATGACGATCAGCAGTCCTGACCGTCAATCTCGTGTAACTTTTGGTGGCCCTCAAAAATGATTTGGGCTACCCCTTTAGGAGAGAACTAAAATGGCAAATTCAAATACTGCCTACGGTCTCCGTCCTATCGGGCTAGTTGGTAGTGGTGTTAATTCTACGGGTGTAACCCAGTATGAAATCGCTTCCAACAATACCAATGTGATTTACCAGTATGAGCTATGTGTACCGCTTGCAGCGGGAACCATTGATCAGGCTGGCAGCACAGCAGGCGGCACTACGCCTGCACTTGGTGTCCTGATGGGCGTAGAATACGTTGACTCGGTTTCAAAGAAACCAATCTGGATCAATTACTGGCCCGGTTCCGGCTCTGTAAGCGTGGATACTAATCATCCTGTAAAAGCTTTCGTCGCCGACAACCCTAACCAGTTGTTTAAAGTAGCGTCTGACGCTTCACTAACTGATCGTGCTACGGCACAAGCAGCAGTGTTCGCAAACGCATCGTTGGGAACTTCCGCACGATCTGGATCGAGCGAAGTAGGTAACTCAACATCCGCCTTGGGCGTGTCTACAATTGCAGTTACGGCTACGTTGCCGTTGCGTATTGTTGGCATTCAGGACGACGCAGGTAACACCGACTTCGCAGCCGCTGGTATCCCGCTGATCGTTCGTATTAACGCTCATTATAACGCTAACACAAGCCGCTTCGATTCGCAGACTACTGCTACGTCGCTAGGCCTATAGGAGGGTTAGATAATGGCTATTTCTCGCGCACAACTAGCGAAAGAGCTTGAACCCGGCCTTAACGCCTTGTTCGGACTTGAATATAATCGTTACGAAAACGAGCATTCTGAAATCTTTGAAGAAGAGTCTTCGGACAGAGCTTTTGAAGAAGAAGTTATGCTTGGCGGTTTCTCTACAGCACCTGTTAAAAATGAAGGACAGTCCATCAGTTTTGACGATGCTCAAGAGACGTACACCGCTCGTTACACTCATGAAACCATTGCGCTTGCGTTCTCAATTACTGAGGAAGCAGTCGAAGACAATCTTTATGATCGTCTGGCATCGCGCTACACCAAAGCTCTGGCCCGTTCTATGGCCCAGACTAAGCAAATCAAAGCAGCAGCTATCCTGAACAATGCGTTCGCGACGGGTGTTAATGCGATTGGCGACGGTGCAGCCCTTTGTTCCGCAGCTCACCCTTCTCTTTCTGGTAATCAAACCAATGTCTTGGCAGTTGCTGCCGATCTCAACGAAACTTCGTTGGAACAGATGTTGATTGACATTGCTAGCTTGACGGACGAGCGTGGATTGAAGATTGCTGTTCGTGGTATGAAGCTCCTTATTCCTAAAGAGCTACAATTCATCGCAGAGCGAGTTATTAACTCGAACCTGCGCTCTGGTACTGCGGATAACGACAACAATGCAATGAAGTCTATGGGAATGCTTCCAGACGGTGCGGTGGTTAATCACTTCCTCACTGATACAGATGCTTTCTTCATTAAGACTGACGCACCTAACGGCTTCAAACTTTTCAACCGTTCGCCCATTAAAACGGCAATGGAAGGGGATTTTGATACCGGCAATATGCGCTTTAAGGCACGTGAACGTTATTCTTTCGGTGTATCCGATTGGCGTTCTGTGTACGGTACTCCCGGCGCAGCGTAACCTAACGGTAACGTTTTGTACTAGAAGGGCTCCTTAATTGGGGCCTTTTTTTTGGCTTAATATTGACAACTAGATATGTACAATGATATCTTACACACTTAATTATCGGGAAAATTCCGGTGAATCTGACAGTCCCGACTGACGATATGCAGACAGATTCCCCTTTAACTCGCATATGAGGAAAGTATTATGGGCGCTACAACCTTTTCAGGTCCCGTCAAATCTCTAGGTGGATTCATTTCCGCTGGTTCTGGCAACGATATCAATATCACTGCTGATGACACTCTAACCGTACAAGGCTTTGCTGGTCGAATGCTTCGTGTAAACGACGCTGACTGCAAAATCACGCTGCCAACTATTGTGGCGACATCTCCTAATGACCCAACTGCGCCTGATCAGGCGAACAACATCGGTGCTTCTTTCAGCTTTTTTATTGAAACTACGGCTACTGACTTGGACATTAAGACCGACGGAACAGACAAGTTTGTTGGTGGTCTTTACACTGGCGTAACTAACGCTACAGGTAAAACCTTTATATCTGGTGCGGCTAACGACGTCATTACCCTAAACGGTACGACTAAAGGCGGTCTTGCTGGTTCAATGATCACTGTAACTGCGATGGCTACTGCAAAGTACGCTGTCACGGGCATTACACTTGGTTCGGGTACGCTAGTTACTCCTTTCGCTGACTCTTAATAGGGGAAGGTAGATGGCTGGTTCAGATGTACGATCCAAACGTCTGACTGGAGCAGGGTCGGCAGCCGTCGGTCCTGCTCGTATTAGGCAGCTACAGGTTAAAACTACTACAGGAACCCCGCGTCTTACGATCACTGACGCTAGTGGGGGATCTGTTATTTTAGACATGGATTTAAACGTTTCCGCCACTCATTCTGTTAATATCCCGAATGACGGCATTCGAGTGTCCGATATCTATGTTTCGGTGTTTACTGGCATTACGTCAGTTACTATTTTTTACAGCTAAGAAAGGTACGCATTATGGCTTCGGATGTAAAAGCAACTTACCTCACGGCATCTGGAAGTGTTTTCGCGGGCCGCGCTAGGATAAAAGCAATTCATTACCAAGCAGGAACTTCTCCTACTCTGGTCCTTAAAAATGGCGGTTCTGGTGGAACCACTTTACTGACAATGACTTTCGTTAATGCGACGGACGACAGTGTCTATATTCCGGACGAAGGGATGTTGTTTGACGAAGGCTGCTATGCTGTGTTGACCAATGTAACTAGCGTCACGGTTTTCTACAATTAAATGAAGATCACAGAGCTGTTGGCAAGGCTTGATAAGCATGAGGCTGAATGCAACTTGCGCTACACTCGCATAGAAGAAAAGTTAATTGAACAGAAAATGTCCTTAAAGGCTTTAGACCTTAAAATATGGGGCCTTGCGGTACTGATAATTATAGTTCCGATAGTACATAAGTTTCTGGGTTAGTTATGAATATGGCTTTTTTCAGTGATCCTCTTGAAGCTGAGATCGTGAAAGAAATAAAGCTTTGGTCTTCAGACGCGTTAGAAAAGCCCAGCCCCTACTTCAACAATCTACCCCCGTGTCCCTATGCCCGTAGTGCGTGGGCTTCCGATAAAGCCGCCATCCTCTTCATTCACGAAGAGAGTTACCAAACGTTATACTCCAGCATTTCTCAGTTTGACGACAATTATGACATAGCGATTGTGGTTGATCTTGGCAACAGGAAAAACGCAGAAGATTTCCATGAGTATTTAGATGGTTTAAATCAAGTTATTTCGGAAGGGATGTTTATTGATAAGGATATCTGGTTGATGGGCTTTCACCCGGAAGATGCTCCCAGTGATTTTGTAGAAGAGATCGAGTTTGATCCTTTGGTGGAAAAGCCTTATGCTATAGTATTCGTTCAACGTTTGTCTAAGTTGCAAGAAGCGGCAGACAAGTTGATTAAAAAAGGATATTATGGTAGCTACGATGCCGAGTATAATGCGGGTGAGATTTACGGCATAAGAGAAACCTTATATAGGAAGCTGAAAGATGGCGATGAAACCTAAGAAGCGAAAGCCTTCCCTTAAAACTGGTGCAAAACCAATGCGTAGTGGTGGCATGGTTAAAAAGATGCGTAGTGGTGGCATGGTTAAAAAGATGCGTCATGGTGGGAAAGCTAGTGGCTGCGCGGTAAGGAATGCTTAATGGCCACTTCGGGAAGTAAGGATTTTGAGCTAGACGTTGCCGAGTATGTCGAAGAGGCCTTTGAACGGTGCGGTCTAGAAGTCAGAACGGGCTATGATCTTAAGTCTGCGAAACGGTCTTTAAACCTTTTGCTGGCAGACTGGGCTAACCGGGGTCTGAATCAATGGACTATTAAACAGCGTACTCTTCCAATGGTCACTGGAACGGGCGAATATGCGGTGAGCGCGGACGTCATTGATATTTTATCGGTAGTGGTTCAACGCGACGGCACGGATTTCTCTTTGTTACGGTTGAGCCGGGACGGCTTCCTAACGATACCCAATAAGACGACACAAGGTCGTGTTAATCAATTTTTCTTAGATAGACAAGTTACCCCTCAGTTAAAGCTCTGGCCTGTTCCGGACAATAGCACGGATGTTGTCTATTACGACGCTTTAACGCGCATGGACGACGCGGACATATACACGAACACAATGGACATGCCCTTCAGGTTTTATCCCTGTTTAGCGGCAGGTTTAGCCTATTATATTGCCTTAAAAAGGGCTCCCAATCGCGTTCAGATCCTAAAAGGACTCTATGAAGAGGAGTTTGAAAGAGCTGCTACTGAAGATAGAGACCGCGCATCCTTTAATGTTGCACCTCAGTTCGACTATTACGGGAGGGGCTAATGGCCAAGTTTGCCTCTGGAAAGGAATCGTGGGCTATCTCGGACAGATCGGGACTTCGCTACCCCTATCGCTTAATGAAGCGAGAATGGAACGGCCTGTTGGTTGGTCCAGACGAGTTTGAACCCAAACAGCCTCAGTTAGGGCCTTTCCGTAAGGTAAATGATCCTCAAGCACTCCAAAATGCGCGACCTGATAGGGTTGAGCCTTTGGATGTTTACGTTGGATTGCCTTTAGTAATTGCACCAAGTTTAAGACCGGTACAAGGCTTCGGCCAAACTGGATCAGTGACGGTAACGACATGAGTTTTACTTACGCACAGCTTAAACAAGCTATTCAGGACTACACCGAGAATGACGAAACGTCTTTCGTCACCAATTTGCCTGTCTTTATTACGCAGGCAGAGGAAAGAATCCTTAAGAACGTCCAATTAAGCCTGTTCCGGAAGAACGTTAGCGGCGCAATGACCGCTAGTAACCGGTTTTTGGCGGCCCCCAGTGACTTTTTAGCGCCTTTTTCGCTATCTTTTGTGGATGGAAACAGCGATCACGTGTTTTTACAGTTCAAAGACCCGGATTTCGTTCAAACTTTTAACCCAAAAGCGGCCACTACAGGTGATCCCAGGTTTTATGCGGTATTTGACGTAGATAACTTTATACTAGGCCCTACCCCTGATGGCGCGTATACTGTAGAGCTTCATTATTTCTACCGCCCGGCTAGTTTGACGGCTGGTGCCGAATCCGCGACAACATGGATTAGTACAAACGCTGAGATAGCCTTATTATATGGTTGTTTGGTAGAAGCGTACATATATATGAAGGGTGAACCGGATATGATGGCCATTTACGAGAAACGGTTTGTCGAAGCGCTTACGGGCATGAAGATGTTAGGTGAGGCTAAAGAAGTAACGGACGAATACCGTACGGGCCAAGTAATAAGGCCTAAGCAATGAGTGCTGCCGCCTTAGAACTAACCGCCCCTGTCTTCAATGTGGATGTACACACCACTAGCGGACGAGGTTTTACCCCAGAGGAAGTTGCGGAGAGATGCGCTAATTCAATTATCGCCATCTCTGACGACGCCAACCCTGCCATTAGGGCGCAAGCCCATGCTTTTCGTGGGCAACTACTAAAAACCCTAGAATTTTACATGCGTGAAGCTATCAAGTCTGATAGGACAACGGTGCATAACGCTTTAACTGACGCAGGCCATACCGAGCTTGCTAACTATATAAGGAGAATGTGACCATGGCCTTTTCAGGAAACTTCATGTGCACCAGCTTTAAGAAAGAACTGATGTATGGTGCCCACGACTTCGACGCTTCCAGCGGCGATACATTTAAGATAGCGCTCTATACTAGTTCGGCGACGATGACGGCGGCGACAACGGCGTATGCATCGACCAACGAAACTAGTGGAACAGGGTATACGGCGGGCGGTGCAGCCTTGACCCCCGTAGATCCTACCTCTTCTGGTACTACCGCTTTGACGGATTTCACAGATGAAACGTGGTCCACGGCTACGATTACGGCTCGTGGGGCGTTGATTTATAATACTACGCCTAACACAACCTCCATCTCTATCACCAATCCTGCTGTAATAGTGTTGGATTTTGGTGGAGATAAGACTTCAACGGCTGGTGATTTCACCGTAGTTTTTCCAACGGCTGATGCCAGTAATGCGATTATTCGGATAGCCTAATGGCTGATGTAACCGTCGCCTTTATAGGCTGGAATTCTTCCAGTCAAAGTTGGGGCGGTGGTGGCTGGGGCCAAGATGTAGGGCTTCCGGGTGCGACGGGTGCGATAGGCACAGCAAGTGTTGTTGCCGACGCTAATGTCCCTGTCACGGGACTACAAGCCGCAGCAAGTGTTGGCGCTGTTACAGTTACCGCAGACGCAAATGCTGTTGTTACGGGGCTTGCGGGAACGGGTGCAGTGGGTTCAGTCACAGTGGTGGCGGAGGCTAATGTACCTGCTACGGGACTACAAGCAACGGGTAGTGTAGGTTCCGTTACGGTTGCCGCAGATGCCAATACAGGTGTTACGGGTGTTGCTGCTACGGGTGCCGTTGGTTCGGTCACGATTGGTGCCGATGCAAATGCCAGCGTTACGGGTGTTGCGGCTACTGGAAGTGTAGGAACAGTAACCGTTCACGTTGGACAAACGTTGCATGTTACGGGTGTTGCGGGAACAGGCCAAGTTGGTAGTGTTACGGTTGAATCCGACGCTATCGTTAATGTAACAGGAGTCAGCGCAACGGGTAGTGTTGGGAAAGTGCTTGTTTACGGACGTATTGTGCCGGATCAAAATCCGAACTATACTGAGATAATACCGAGTCAGTCGCCAACATGGTCGGACGAAGTTCCGAGCCAGAGTGCAAATTGGACACAAATAGCAGCATGAGGAATTAGAAATGCCCAGTACATATACAGTCAATCTTGGTATTGAAAAACCGGCCACCGGCGAACAGTCGGGAACGTGGGGCGATACCGTCAATGATAACTCTAATATACTAGATGAAGCAATTAACGGTGTAGTTTCGATAACTCTCACCTCCGCTGGTTCTTCAGGATCTCCCAATCAAATTGCCATTACCAATGGTGCGTCCTCTACGGGCCGTAACAAATGGATCGAATTTGCAGACGGTGGAGATTTAGGTGCAGCCGCTTATGTTGAGCTAATTCCAAACGATGCTGAGAAAATATGCTTTATTCGCAACAGTCTTGCGGGTAGTCGGTCAGTCTTTATCTTCCAAGGCACGTATAACGCGGCCCGGGATATTGAAATTGCTGCGGGCACGGATGTGCTGGTTAAATTTAGTGGTGGTGGAAGCACTGCTACCGTAACTAACGTTTACGCCAACTTGAAGGTTGACGGGATAGTGGCTACTACAGCCGACATCAATGGGGGCACGATAGACGGCACTGTAATTGGTGGTTCTAGCGCAGCAGCGGTTACGGCCACAACGGTTATTGCCAACACCAGCGTTAATATCGCGGGTGACGGTGCGACAGTCACCGGAATAAAAGACGAAGACAACATGGCGTCTAATAGCGCCACTAAGCTTGCTACGCAACAGTCGATTAAGGCTTATGTAGATGCTCAAGTAGATACCGTTGATACGCTTTCGGAAGTCCTTGCCATTGGCAACACTTCGGGCAGCACGGATATCGACATGGATGCGGCCCAGAAAGTGCAATTCCGTGATTCCGCCATATACATTAACTCTAGTGTAGATGGACAGCTAGATATTGTAGCGGACACTGAAATACAAATTGCAGCCACCACCATAGACATTAATGGTGCTATTAACGCCAGCGGCGAGATTATTGCTGCTTCCTTAGACATATCCGGAGACATAGATGTAGACGGTACGTCTAACCTAGACATTTTGGACGTAGACGGCGCGGTTAATTTTGCCGCCGACGTTACGTTTGCCGATGGCGCGGACTTAATTACAGCATCAGCCGGGGTGAGCAACTTACGGCTAGGTGTAAACGCGGGTAATTCGATTGCTTCTGGCGGTAACTACAATACGGTAGTGGGTGATGAAGCGGGTACGGCTATTACTACCGGTGATAACAACACGGCTAGTGGCTACAAAGCTCTATTTTCAAATACCACCGCAAGTAACAACGCGGCCATGGGTTTCGAGGCTTTATTCTCCAATACGGACGGCTTTAGCAACACGGCCATCGGATCGCAGTCTTTAAGCACTAACTCCACAGGCGACCAGAATTCCGCTTTTGGTCAAGGGGCTTTATATGCGAATACCACCGCCGATAACAACACCGCTATGGGTTACAACGCGCTGGTGGCGAACACCACGGGTTCTGGTAACACCGCTAGTGGATCTCAGTCGTTAACAGCTAACACCACCGCAGACAGTAACAGCGCAGATGGTTATCGTGCCTTGTATACTAATACCACGGGTACGGCGAATACAGCTAGTGGCGCACGTTCTCAGTACAGCAATACCACGGGTTCTCAAAATACCAGTGTTGGTAAAGATTCTATGTATACCAACACCACG
>Ga0307984_1000782_pt1 | contig 13523 bp, 6 predicted proteins | sample EllFjometageno78_FD_203169 | JGI IMG/M metagenome (GOLD analysis project Ga0307984, IMG submission 203169) | Marine microbial communities from Ellis Fjord, Antarctic Ocean - #78 | ecosystem: Environmental > Aquatic > Marine > Unclassified | place: Southern Ocean | collected 2014-10-09
ATCTTGTGATCCACTATCATCATAAAGTCCGTAGAATCCAATGTCTAACGCATCTGATGAATTATTACCTGTTGCCAGTGCTAACATAGAGTCTGCTACGTTTACAGTAGTAGAAGAGACAGTAGTAGTTGTACCGCTTACGGTAAGGTTACCTGAAATTGTGACATTTGTAGGAAGACCAATAGTAATTTTGTTATTAGATACAGTAGTTTCTACTTCGTTTGTTGTACCTTCAAATGTAAGAGTATCCGTTCCTACTGCAATTTGGTCATCACTGCCCGCATCTGCTCCTATAGTAAGAGTGGTGCCTACTGCGGCCCAAGACATATCTCCACTAGCATTAGTGGTTAGAAATTGACCGTTGGCAGGTGCTGCTGGTAAGGTGTAAACTATATTTGAGGCAAGAGCAGCTGCGCTTCGTATTGTAGTTGAACTAGTACCATTTGCAGTTAACTCATGAAGTTTTACACCTCCATGGTTCTTTAATCCTATACTATCTACCCTGTTGTCAGAATCCGTAAGAATAGCACTACTAGCGGTCAGCGTTCCTGGAGTATGATCCAGCATATCCATAAAGTAAGAGCCGCCGATAATCTCAGGAGTATTACCCCCTCCACTAACGTTACCAATAGCTAATCGCTTTCCATATGTACCGTTGTTACCATAAGCATAAAATAGCTCCCCTTGTGCAACTGCAGAAGGTTTGCCAACTCCGGTACTTCGTTTAATTTGTATTGTTTGAGCCATTGTAACTCCGAGTTATCCTAGTAGGATCCTGCGTCTACCGTATCCGAATCACCTGCAGCCGCTCCCACTATTATGGGAACCCACTGAAATGTGCCTGTACTTGTTTCTCTATAGACTTTAAATTGATCGTCATCTGTGTCATACCATGTATCCCCTTCCTGAACTGTTGAACCAGAAGGAGCTGAAGCACCTCTAAAATCTTGATCGGCTAACTGTTGGAGAGCTGTCTGAAGATTAGTAGAAGTAATTGTATTGTAAGGAGTTACAGCAATGTTTGCTGCGTCCTGAAATTGCGCTGGTAGTGCCATGTTATTAACACTTACAGTAGTAATATCATTTGTTAAAGTAACACCTACTGAATTATTATTTGTAACAGATAGTGTGGTAACTTCCTCGGTAATCGCTACCTTTGTACCTATAGAATCTGTCATTACCTAGTAACCTCAGGATTAATGGTAACACTACCTTGTATAAGTCTTTTTACAGTTGCGTTACCAGAGGTATGGATCTCTAGATCATATACATACCTTCCGGCTGCAATGCCTGTACTCACTGATGCAGCCATCTGCACTTTTAGTTGACCTGTAGAAGCATTTATAATAGTGACTGTAAACGATGCTGTAGCACTTGAGGCCGCATGTGTTGAGCGCAGCTGTGCCCTACCAGAGTAACCAGCAAGGTTTTTGGCTGATCCTGCCTCCGTAATTGTCAAGTCAATGGCAAAGTCGGATCCTTGGTCGATCACTAGGTCGTATGTGGCTGCGGTCATGTCGTTTTCTCCATTGTGAAATTATATCCCAAAGGACATACTTAGTCAAGTTTTATTTTTGTGTTGGTGTTACTAGAGCTTGCCGATAATTACCCTATTTACTCCTGCATCTTTAATTATTATCTGATTCGTACCTGCGTTCAACTCTATACGATTAGACGCGTTAGAAGGGCTGACACTACTTGATTGAAGAACCATAGTCCCTGCTGTAATTGTGGTTGAAAATCCTGAAGATACTTGGCCAGCAGGGTTAACGTCTGATAAGTTAGAAGATACATCACTTAAAGTAATCGCACTATTTGTTATTGTTGCTTTAGCTACGCTTCCAAGATCCATTGTGCCATCAGTGAAGGTTAAAACACCTGAGAAGCCTGCGTTGCCTTGTTGGTTAACAAAAAACTTAGGAGTATGAATACTCCCCCCTGAGTTTATGCTTATGTGGCCTGCTCCTGAGGTAAAACCGGCATTGGCTGCATTTACAACATTACCTGAGAATAAGGAAGTAGCAGTTAAATTCCAGCCGCCTACAGTACTAGGATTAATTGCTACCCAAGTGCTGGCGCCTCGTCTGTAGTATTTGTTGTTTACATCAGTGGCGTTTTGATCAACCCACAGATCACCTACAATCATGCCAGACGTAGGAGCATCATTTTGGTAGAAAGTCTTGTTCTTCCCGCCTGCTAGGTTAAATGCTTCGTTTGCTTTAGTATCATCTGTGAACCCCGCACCATTAGTTAAAGCATTTGTATTTATACCGCTTAGTACAATTCTATTAGCAAGAATAGTACCTGTACTAATGTTTCCACCATGTATGGTAGTGGTGCCATTAGCACTTAGAGCATTGAAAGTTACTAGCCCTGTAAAAGCAAGACCAATATAAGCGACACTAATTAATAGTTGCCCATTAGCAGTGCTGTAGCTGGCTCCTGCTGCAGTGCCTGTGGATACGCCTGCCGCATTCTTTCCCTCCTGAACATTAACGGTAGCGTACCAATAATTACTGCTACTAGTGCCTGCCGTTGCGGAAGGGGCCGTAGTACTCCACCCACTACTAAGATTTGTAAAAGGCGCTGCTGCTCCGAAAGTGTATAAGGTGGCACTAGGGTTTCCTGGTGTGCTTGCCGAGGGCGACGTATGGTATATAATGAAGCTACTACTTCGAATACCCGAGTCTCCCGCTGCGCCGTCGCCTCCTACAACACCAAAAGAGTTCTGAAGTATAGAAGGACCCCAATCAGCTTTTGCAATATTTATACTATTATTTGTAGTAGATACACGCTTATACACACGGTACAGAAATTTATTGGAAGCTGATACACTTTGTTGTGCAGTAAACCACCCTGTAGCAGCTCCTGTTGTATCTATAATCTGACCGTTTGTTATTGCTGCAGACCCCGAAGCAACTACCCCAGTAATAGTACCATAAGTAGATCCTTCTAATAAACTTACTACAAGAGTAGGAAAGTTGCTATTAGGTAGGGAAGCGGCAGCATTGCTTAGCTTAAACAAAAACATATCCGCAACCTTAGTAAAAGGAGTTGCTTCTGCAGTACCTGATATACCATTGCTCACATTAGTAGGAAAGTAAGCAGACGCTATCTGAGTTACTGGTTTCGGTATTTGCTTTATGTGTCTAATCCAATAATAGAAAGTAGTGTCCGCGTCGATAGAGGGCAAAATGTGTTCCCATACCCTCTCGTCACTTGAAAGAGTATTGAGCCTAACAGCCCCTGCAGAGAATACAGTATTAGCCGTTGCATTTGTAAAGGTTGCATGGTTGTTATACCAGATTTCAGTACGCCATGTAGCACCCCCCACACCCCTACCGAAGTTAATACTATTCTCCCACTCCAAAGCTATTAAGTTCTTAGATCCTGTGGCTGTTAAAGCTCTAGGGGCCCTAGGTGGGGCCTCCTCATCACCAGGAGGAGACGAGGGTTCAGCACCTTGAAAGGTCTTCTCTTTTGCAGTTACAAGATAAGTATCATCACTATGTTCTTCTGCTGTAATCTGTACAGAGCAATCGGGACGATAGCTAAGATTAGATATTCTAAACTCTTTACCTTCCCAGCCAAACCGCTCGTAGTATAGTTTAATTATATTACCTGCAAGTAAAAGTACCCCTTTCGGACCTATTACAAAGTTTATCTTTCTACTGAAACGCGACTGGTCTAAGTACTGTTCCGCATTGATTCTAGCATTGTAATAGTTAGTAATTAGAGGAGTTTTTACGTCTTTCTTTTTAGGTATGTTTCTGTCTTCCTTTAAGTAATCAGACTTAAAGAAGTTTACACTTAAGTTATCGTACCGTATGTTAGGGTCTGCTATAGTTACGGACACGCTGTTTGCTGACCCTTTCAGTCCTGCGTCATCTACATTAATTGCCCCTATTATATCATCTTGCGTTATTATTCTAGGGTCTGTATAGTTTTGAGTATTAGAAGGACCAACGCTGCCTTCAAAGCTGCTGCTTGTTGTTACGGATAACGAGGGCGAAGCAGAAATAGTAGGCGAGGTACTTTCTACGTCCAACTCATACTTCCCAAGAGAATACCTAAGTATACCATTAAAGTGTTTAAGCATAGAGTTTACATTATCAAATAATGGGCTATCAGTTCTTATTAACGCGTTAGTCTGATGACGAGTAACTTCTCGCTGATTATGCTCTTGCCACCCCAGATACCTCCAGTATTTGACATCATCAGAGTCATACATAGAGTAACCACTCTTAGAGTAGCTTCCGCCATTATATGCTTTAACTATGGGGTTCTCTTCCTCGCCTGAGTTACTTGTAGTTTCTCCTGCCGAGCTTACACCATAAATTGCTGCTTCAGTACTTGCATTAGTAGAACGTTGTATTTTAAGCTCGGGCATGTTACTTGCAAAAGGTTTACTGATAGTTCCTGCAACATCCACTTTATATACTTTGTTTCTCCAAAGAGATTCAGCCAACTCATTATTAGAAGCGTCTACTCTTACTTGATGATAGAGTATATTCCCTATATCGTAAGACTTCCAATCAAACCATTTATGAGCTAGTTTTCCTATACAGTCAGTAAAGGTTACTTGCTTGTACCCTGTTCCTGCGTTTATAACGGAAAGAATTGTACCTTCCCATTGTAAATAGTCTACGCTGGATACTGTGCTTACTAGTCTCCATTTATCTCCTAAAGTATAAGTACCAGCAGTAGGTAGTATAACGGAGACATCAGCTCTCGTGTCACATATACGAGCAGACTGCTTAAAAGTCTCTAAGCTGATATCCTTTTCATCTGAGCCATCGACAGTTCTTAAAGCCAGCCCGCGCCCATACCTGCCGTTTGTTAAGTAGTCTAAAAGTTGTATTGCGGGATTAATAGATACTTTCTTATCTCCTAAAGCCGCAATTTCATATAAGTCACCTTGCTGGGGTACAAAATCAAAAGGCTCAGGGTGCTCCGTTGTCTCGTCAGCGCCTCCTGGAGTATTAGCTATAATACTGGCCCCAAAGCCTATATTACAAGGCTTGTCTACAGTTATAGTATTATTATTTCTTCCCGTTATTTTAGTACCTTGAGGAATGCTAGCAGTTTCTGAGTTTGCCGCTCTAATTATTTGATCCACACTAAGCTCATTTCCGGTACTGGAAGCGTCCGTAAAATTAATAGTGGTCAATCCTGCCCCTCTTGACGCAGAGATAAAAGTTCCAGGAACTTGTGACGCAGTAGTTGCTACATCAATAAGAGAGCCAACTAAAGCGTGTCTTGTAGCTCCATTATACTTTATTATTTCTCTTGATTGCCTTTTTTGAGTACCTGTAGTACTGTCTGTGTTTATAACAGTTACTATTTGACCTTTATAATAGTCGTTTACTGAGCTAGCAGATGCTGCTAGTTTTATTACATTGAGAAGCGATACTATCTTTATCTTGTCTTTATCGACTTGTGTATCTGCAACGTTTGGCTCTATTCGCTCTCCTCCTACTACAGTAGAATCAGACTGTCTCTGTAAGAAGGTAGCAATGCCATCTAAAATAGATTGTCCATCCAGTACGAAGCCTATTGTACTAGAGGATCCAAAAGCTGTCAAAGCTGCCTGTATATCAGCAAGTAGCTCCTTTATATCTACTCCTGTTCCTCCAGATACAGTAGTATTAGCTGCGGTTGCCTTTGTATCGTTAGGTATAGTTGAAACTTCTTGAGTCAGAGCTGCAGGAACAGTACCAGAGTGCCCTTTATAGTCCCAAGTTATCATTGGGTATTTACTGTCTGATGAAGTGGCTACCCCGTTCTGAACCATAAAGAAAGCAGTAGTTCCCGTAGTAGTTACAGGATCTTTACTAAATCTAAACTTATGTACAGTCTCATTACGAGCACTTATATAGGTGCTAGCATCTACAATCTGTACATCTTGAGTAAGAGCACTATTATCTGATAGCTTATAAAAGTCGACAGTGTCTCCTATTTTGAATAAGGCTCTCTTATCTGTAATAGTACCCGAACTAAAACTAGGATTTGGGTGCGCTACATACGAATAATCATAGTTATACTGCTCTATCTCCTTTCCACGTACAACAAAGTCCAAAGTGGGTATGGTAACATCGCCTTCTGCAATATCAAACTCAGCCACAATATACGCAGTATCTAAAAGTCTGTGGTTAGAAGTCCAATATGTTTTAGGGTCTTCTGTGCTGGCTTGTAGCTTAAAGCCATTAGCAGTAGTAGCAGCACCATTTTGTGCAATAGTTGTTAACTGGTCGTCAGCTCTCTGGTGGCTTCTACCTGAGTGAAAGATTATTTTTGATTTTATAGGGTGCTCAAGAGTGGTCTGTTTCTCATGCGTTATACCCGTAGCACCATTAACATTAAGAGCAGAGCCTGCAAGATTAGGAGCATAATACAGATAATCGAAGAAGTTACCGTGAGAATACATACCTCCTCCGAAAAAGTCGAAAGAGTTAAGGGCTCTACCCATTCCTCTAGAGGCAGCTGCCGAAATAGAAGCGGAGGAGCTTAAGGTATCTCCTCTATCCATACGCCCTTCACATACTACCTCAATAGTCCCCTCACCGTTTGGAACATCTCTTACATCAGAATCGTTCTTATCTACACAAATACGTGATTGGTCATCTACATAAATATCGTACAGCCCACTTACTTCACCCTCACAAATTGCGTAAGCTACATATATTTTAGCAGGGTCACTGTGTAGCGAGTCTGCAAAAATAGGTATACTATCTGTTCTTTGCACTCCGTAAATAAGAGGCAGACGTTTAGCCTCTAAGTTTATACGCAGGTCTACTTCCCTATCGACTTCTACTTGATACTCTACTTGCTTGTACTTTTTAAAAATAAAACCTGATTTTTTCAGTTTATATCGAGTTTCCATAACTTGATATACTGCCATTATGTTTACAGCTTGCTCAGCATGCTTAAACCCAAAATCGTGAGCGTAATCATCTCTAAACAGTGCTCCGAGGTCAGGTTGGCCATTTGTCCCCAAAGCTCTATGCTCAGAGTCTGCTGTCATTCTACCATTTACTCTTATAAAGTCACCCCAGTGACTAGTAAGAGTCCACGTAACTGTAGAGTTCTTTGTTGGGTCATCTACTAGTTTTGCTTTAGATATTATACCTTTAAAAAGTAGATAAGGAACACCTATTATAGTTCCTGTGTCTGGACTTATGTGAGCCTTAAAAACACTTACTTCTCTGTTGATATAGCCATTATAGGTAGTAAGAGCTGGGTCATTTAAAATAGCAGTAACTTGATCAGTAACTAAACTAATAGTGTAGTCTGCTGCATTAGTTTCATTACCAAAAGTAAAAGGAATCTTACCAGAAGGATGGATACATATAGCAGAAAAGTTATCATTTTCAAACCTTGAGATAACCGCAGTTCTTCCTGAGTTTCCTGAGCCACTTGCTATCTCTATCTTATCGCCTTCAGAGAACCCAAGATCGGTCCAACTACCATTACCTGTATCAATTATTCGTATCTTGCATCCAGCAGTATTAGAATCTGACACGGTTATTCTATTAGTCGCAGACCCTACAAATGCAGTGCTGAGTCCTACAGAGGATATCTGTAGGGTAACATTACTTACTTTAGCTTCTGTGGTCTCTGTTATATTACTTACCTTACTTACCCTAGCTGCAGAATATACTTGCGTCCCATTAGAGCTTCCCGCTATTGTCTTACTTAGATCATTAAACTTTATATCAAAAGAAGCATCTGTTACATATGAGTAGTCACTTGCCTGCTCCTGTATTTGCCCACCAGCAGTGGTAGCTACATTCTCAAACTTTACTAAGTGTGCATATAGAAACGAGTCCCCCTCTAGAAGAGAAGACGTTAAATCACTGCCTAAATTTTTTGTAAAACTCATAAGTATTCTTCTAATTTTAAACTAAAGCTGTACAGATTGTCTGTACTTAAAGAGTAGGAACGGATTGCGGTAGGCATAATAACTTTAAACAAAGGAGTAATGAAAGTAAAAACTGCGTTTTGACTAACTTCTTTAGCTAACGGAGGGCTTATTCCAAGGCGTATCTGATGGGCAGGGACACTCCCAGCCTGCTGCACGTTAAGAGTCTCAACAGTAGTTATCATATAGGTTTTCTTGTGGTTAGTATTAGAGCCGTCTGCTATAGTAAACATTTCCCCTGGTAGTGGTATGTTAGTAGGGGTCTGGGCATGATTATTCACCCAGTTAGCACTATATATGCTGATACTAGTGGAGCCTGCGGGTACCGCATCTGCTGCTGGTTGCGTAAATACATAAGGGTTTCCAGAATTAACGCCGCTATCTGTATTAGTTAAGTTAGCAATCCAGTCTGCGTTTGCAGGAGTATTATACTGGGGAAGTGCTACAAAGAAAGGAGTTAGTGCACCCTGCTTCATCTGTAGAAAAGCTTGTATAGGTCGAAACTCTTCCTGTGTCATAGGGTTATAGCCTATTTCTATATTCCACTTCTGCCCTGCTACCGCTTTCGATAAAATTCTCTGCGAATTAGTTCTTGACATCATAACTTTTTGGTCTGATACTACTTTAACTGATTTAAAGCCCGGACCAAAGTCACCATTATTGTTATGAGTAGTCGCGCCCGTAAAATGACGCTTAAACCCCGGGTCGGGAAGTCTATCTGAAAGTGCCATTTATGCCCTCCTTGCTACTGGAGTAGTATAAGTACTCTCATCTAAATCTTCCATAAAATCCTCTCCGTACGAGTTTGCCGCGTTTCTGAGCATCCCTATTATATTTCCTTGTTGTTGTATGAGTACATCCTCCACGCCAGAAGCATCTATTGCATTGATACTAAAGGTTACATTTGTGCCTCCGCCTGCTGCTGCAGTGTCATCTGCTGGAACTATAGTACCTGGACGATCTGGCATGAATAACTCTGGGCCTTGCTCGCCTACTACATATCCTGTGTTTCCACCAGCCGCTCTGTGCTTCTTACCATAGAAAGCTGACTTAAAGTTTTCAGCTCCTCCTGTTCCTGCTTCACCACGGAAGTAGGCAAGCTCTCCGCGAGCTGAGTTAGATTTACCTAAATCACTACTAGTTCCTCTCTTACCTACTGCTACACTTGAAGGAACTGATGCGCCACCACCTCCACCTCCCCCACCTTGATAAGAAGTACCAGCAATAATTGCCAGTTGTGCAGCACCCATTGCTCCAACCATAACTGCCATAGCTAATTTCATTCCTGCAAGAGGGACGGACGGGTCTGCCATTACCTGCATCATAGCAGCAGCAGTACTCATAACGGCGCTTGCCATCATCATTTTCTTGTTAGTTTCAAAGGCTTTTCGTTTCTCAGCTTCTTTTTTAGCTTCTAAAGCTTTAATCTTAGCTAAACTTTGCTTTGACTTTCCGTCTCTTTTCTGCTCTGCAGCTATTTCGTTGTCTATTGCAGCTATTCTAGCATTAGAAGCTGCGGCTTGTATATTAGCAATATTACCTATGGTACTTGCTACCATAGAGGCTATTGCAGCACCTTTTTCCATTTTAGAAGTAGTAGTGTCGAATTGCTCGAATGTTTCTAGTGTTGTAACAAAGGTATTTGCCATGGCCATGCCTCCTGCAGATACGGCGGCTACCAACTCGCCTTCAGGGCCGAGCTTTCTAAGAGCGTCTTCCATAGGCTTCATCACAGCCCCTACCATCTTTACCTTATCCGAAAGAGCTGTTTCGCCGTCCTCATTTTTTAAACCGTCCACACCACCTGCTGTGGATTGATTTTTCAGTACCTCGAAAGGAGTAGCGCCGGTCGCACCCAGTACCTCCCCTCTTACATCCGCCTTAGGTTTTTTAAGGTTTATATTAGATAGAGTTGTAGTGAGGTTCTCTTCTACCTGATCTGCTAAATCATTCTGAGTCGTACCAAGAAGAGTAATGTAGTCATCTACACTGGCTCTTGCTGCACTCCCCACAACGGTTTTTTCTTTTAGCAGCCCTGCTTGAGCTTTAAGGAGGGCAAACTCCATCTCAATCCTAGCCATTGCTATATTGGATTCTGCAATCGCGGCATCCTCTCTCATTTCTAGTATGCCTTGTTGTACTACCAGCTCATCGGCAGCATTTAAGTCTCTTGAATAACCTCTCGTCACGTCTGCTGCGTTTTTGTCCGCTAACTGCATTCTCAAACGAGATTCTTCGTTCTTAAGTTTATCCTTCGACATCGAAAGGCGTTTTTCATCCATATTAATTAGTAATTTTTGCATGCCTTGTTCAGCTTGGACATTTTCAAGCACTCTCTGGCCATCAGTTTTCACCATAGCTAGTATACCTGCCTGATCTGATTTAATCTGAAGAATCTCGGTTTCTTTTTCTTTTAGTTGCCCAAGTGTGTCATATGCATCGATTTGATCCTGTAGTGCATTGTACTGCGTCATTAGAATCTTATCTTCTATAACATGGGCTGCTCTACTGGAGGCGAGGTCAAACTTCCTTACGTGTGCTAGTGCTTTTAACTCTGCCTTAAAGGCTTTTACCTTCCCAGGCATCTCTTGCATGCCCTTTATGTTCTTCTTTATATCATCGTTTAGTCGTTTTATTGTGTCAGATGCGATTTCGCCCTCTTCCGCAAAGTCTTCAAGCCTCTTAGCTATATCTGACGTTGGATCGTTTACCTGGTCTACGAGATCCTGCTGTGCCTTAGTTAATTTACCAATGCCAGTCTCCGCGTCTTCCGAGCCCTTTACATATTGAGTTAAGTTTTTGTGTGCCTCCGTCAGTGCATCCGATATTTTGTCAAAAGGAGTAGAGACCTTACTACCTAGGACAGCAACACCCTCTTGAACGTCAGTAATAGCTCCTCCGAGTCCCTCTAGCAAGCCTAAGGTGGTTTCAGCATTAGTAGGGCCTATGAATAAAGGCATAAGGTCTTTTGCTGTTATCTTGCCTTGCTTCCCTAATTCGGTGATACCCGAGATCTGCCCTCTTATTCTTGCCTCTTGCTCCTCAAACCCTTTCTTACCTTCGACGCCTTTTAGTGCGATGTTAAGGCCATCTATAAGCGGGCCTGTATCTATGTCATTAACAGTTTCACCTAAGTCCATGACCGCAAGATTAGCAGCCATCACCGTTTTCTCAAGTTCCTCCAGCGCTGTCTTCCCTATCCTTTTATGATCACCGCTTTTGTAAGTTTTATCTAGAGCGGCCTGTGCCTCCCTCTGCTCCCTTAAAGCGGCCCCATAGGCGGTTTGATTAGCGACTATTTGCTTTGACATCATCTCGCCCATTCTATCACGAACTTGTTGTGCTGCTCCTGAGGTTGCTTTCAAAGTTGCAGTAAATTTCTGCCAACTTTCATTATCGGGCGCTCTAAGTTCTATTCGCGCTAAACTGATCTGCAATTCATCTGCAACTCCTGTCAAATGCAACAAACTCTCTGCAATCTCAGTGGTGTCGTCTACAGGGTCGTCGCTTCCAAAGAAATAGTTCCATGCAGCCATTGCAAGGGCAATAGCTATGCCAATAGCTGCTATATAAGGGAGCCAGACAAGAATCGCAGTACCTAGAGCTATTACACCTATTTTTGCAGTGTGAAGTGCGGCGCTCAGGGTTATAAACGAGCTTGCTGCTACCCCGTTTGAGACAGCCATTGCTTGGGCCGCTATTATATGCCCTACATATACTGCTCTCAGGCTTTGGAAAGATGCTATTAGATTACCATTTGCAGCCAGCTGCAAAGTCGTAGCTACCGCTTCTGCGTGCTCGGCAGCAGCTTGTGCTGCTTGTACTGTCAGTAACGTTTCCTGGGCGGCAGTAACTCCTTCTATTACCGATATTTTTGTAACGTATTTTGCAGTGTTTATATCCTGAAAAGAAGAGTTGTTATCTAAATCTGAGTTGTGCTTACGTAGTGAAGCGCCTAAAGAATTTTGGGCTGCTGTCATCTCCTCAGTAGTGGCTGTTCCGTCTTTGATTTTTTCAACAAGGTCTTTGTATATTTTCGGCAGCTGTCCAGTTGTTTTGACGCCATTCATGGAAGCTTTTGCTGACTGCTGTAACCCAGAAGCAAACTCCGCCATATCTTCTGCGCCCTTACTTAAGCTAGGAAGAAGAGCGCCTCTAATCGTACTTGCAAATAATGCAACCCCCGCAACCATACCCGTCCTGCTACCTGCAAGGAATTTAGCCATAGGCTCTAAACCGAGATTTATAAATTGAGCAGCATCTTTTAATAAGTCCTGTAAAGCTGCTCCTAACTGATCATAGGCATTAGGATCAACAGTCTCTGCTATACCTGAAAAGGCAGCCTGCCCCTCTTTAATAACAGCGTTGGCAAAAGCTTGCCGCTTTTGGTATTGAGTTAGACTGTCTGCTGTGACCCCTAGCTGGGTTGCGTAATCTCTAGAAGCATCGTCTAGCCGAACCATAATACCTAATTCGTCTAAAAGTTCCGGTTCGAGCTTTGCGGAGCCTTTGACAAGACGATTAAGAGCGTCTGTCATATCCCGGCCTAAAGCAAGGGAAGCCCCTCTTGCAACTTCACCTAACTTCAGTATCTGATCGCTAGAAAAACCGGAGGACGTTGCTATTGCAACTGCTGACATTGCTTCTGCCGTAGATACTGCATCCCCTGTAATTTCTTTCAGCCTCTCACTAATGTAAGGAAGATTCCGACCCGCTACTTTACCTGTGTATTCCAGGCCCTCTGCTAGCTGATTTGCTGCAGCTGCTCTTTGTAGTATACCGAAAGCGGCTGTCAAGGCGAATACATTAGCAGCTAAAGTGGCGTAGGCGCCTACAAGACCGCCTCCGCCAACCATAGTTTGCTGCATTTTTGAGAAAGACTTTGCGGAAGAGAGACCTGCTTGAGCTACACCTTTCTCACCCTTCCTATATCTATTGCGAGATTGGGTGGTTCGTTCAGTGGCTTCTGTAAGTTTTCCAGTACTTTTTGCGGCTTTTTCTGCCTCTTTAGCAACAACTTTTAAGTTGCCGTCCTTCTGGACTTTCACACTGAAGATTATTTCATTGGATGCCACTATTTCTTTCTCTTTATCTTATCGTACTCCCTTTTTAACCTTTCGGAAGACTCTTTGATAGCTCTGGCGTCTAGCCACTGCAAAACTTCGTAAAAAAATTCATTTTTCTTACTTACCCCCCATAGTTCCATATAAGTAACTAAGTTAGTATAATCTTTACCAATATACCCGATCTCTGGGAAAACCCGATCTCCTAAGTAATTAAAAATCTCTAGGGCAGCCATTGCTGTCGGAGGCATATCGTCTAATGAAGGGGGGATGTCCTCTTCTATTATCTCTAGCCCCATCTGCTCTTGCATTTCGAAGTAACGCTCGGGCGTCATCTTAACATCAAGATTTTTGTAAAGTGTCTCCAGTCTTTTTAGGCATTTGTTCCTTTGGCTTACTACGAAAGTTATCCAGATCAAAGACTACCTCATTGAGCCATGTATCGAATTCAGTTGAGGAGCTTACAAGTATCTCTGCATTTTCTTCAGAATACTCTACTTCGGTGCCTAAATCTGCGCCATCTGTATCTACCAGGATCA
>Ga0307984_1000783_pt1 | contig 13522 bp, 7 predicted proteins | sample EllFjometageno78_FD_203169 | JGI IMG/M metagenome (GOLD analysis project Ga0307984, IMG submission 203169) | Marine microbial communities from Ellis Fjord, Antarctic Ocean - #78 | ecosystem: Environmental > Aquatic > Marine > Unclassified | place: Southern Ocean | collected 2014-10-09
ACGTTAACTTTAAAGAAGTAGCTAGTTCATCTGCAGCATACGCCCTTCGAGATGCTTATGATGAAGGTGTAATTGCTACTATGTTCGCAGGTGTTTCTGCTTCCAGTCCTAACCATATTCTTGGTTCTGACAATGCTACTGATTTAGCAGCGGGCACATTTGATGGAACTGGTAATCTTGACATAGGTTTTGGATCATCTGAACATGATCCTATTGATGTACTGTCGCACATGGCTCGTCTACTTGATGAGCAGAACATTCCTGAAGAAGGTCGTTGGTTCTTAGCCTCGCCTGACTTCTACGAAATTCTTGCAAGTTCAGCATCTAAACTTCTGTCTGTTGATTACAACGCAGGTCAAGGCTCAATCCGAAATGGTCTAGTATCCTCTGGTAAATTGCGTGGATTCGATATGTACAAATCAAACAATATTGCTGCTGCATCTAGTGCTGCAGGCAAATGTTTGGCGGGTCACATGTCTTCTACTGCAACAGCACAGACGATTACAAGTACTGAAGTATTGCGCGATCCTGATTCGTTTGGCGACATTGTACGAGGACTCCATGTTTATGGATCCAAAGTACTTCGTGCTGACGCATTAGTATCTGCTTTCTACGGTATTGACTAAATAGTTAGGGGGGTGTAAAAACCTCCCTTTTCTTTTAAAACAAACAGATTCTATAGAGGTAATAACATGTCGGAAGTAAACATAAGAGACACTGGGCGCAACTCAGCAAGAACGGCAGATGTTCGCGAGCTTGCAACTAAAGTCCAGAAACCATCAGACACAGAAGCAATAACTGCAGCTAATACAATTACAGCGGCCGAATCAGGCACTCGTTTTGTTATAAATATTGCAGCAGCCAAAATACAGACTCTTCCTACTCCAGCAGCGGGTTTAGAGTATTGGTTCTATGTAGGAGCAACAGAACCCACAGGTACGCATACAATAGTTACAGCATCGAGTGCTAATATTATTGTAGGTAACGTATCTTCTCCCGAAGACGCAGCAGGCTCGGTAGCTACTGTTACTGATGCAGACACTATTTCATTAGTAGCTAGTAAAGCTGTTCATGGCGACTATGCGCATGTATGGTCTGACGGAACTAATTGGTATCTTGACGGTGCCTGTAAAGTACAAGATGGTATTACTACAACTCAAGCGAGCTAATAATGCCCCAATTAGGTAGTAATAAAAATCCTATAGTCCTAAATGGCTCTAGTAAGCCTAAAAGCACTAGAGTCTTAGGACTGTTAGGTACTTCGTATTCTGGTAAAGCTAAACAGAAATATGTTAGTAATTACGATAACATATTCGGTAAAAAGAAAAAGGATGCTTAATGGCTACTACATATCTAACACTTACTAACGAAGTTCTTAGAGAGTTGAATGAAGTTCAATTAACATCAGCAAACTTTTCAGACGCTGTAGGAATACAGGCGTTTATAAAAGAGTCTATTAATAGATCTTTAAATGACATTGCTAATGCAGAACCTCAATTACCTTTTTTTGCTGTTGCAACTAGCGGAGATACTGATCCTTTCTATGGAAATGTTAATGTATCTACTACAGCAGGAACACGCTGGTACGTTCTTAAATCAGGAAGCTCTAGTATTACTACAGATTATTCTACTGTAGATTGGGATGATTTTTATCTTACTACTATAGGTGTCTCAGGAGAAGCTGCTCCCTATGTATCTAAAGGTTTGCGATTTATTACTCTTGCAGACTGGAAAAGATATATTAGAGATTCTGAAAATGCAGATGATGCGGATACTCAAAACTACGGAGAGCCTTCTTATGTAATCCGAAGTCCCGATAACCGCAAGTTTGGACTAAGCCCTATTCCTGATAAAGAATATAAAGTTTATTTTTATGCGTTTAGTGCGCCTACAGAACTTTCTGCACATGGGGATACTATTGTATTGCCTGACCAATATGCTTCTGTTGTTACAGCACGCACACGTTACTATGTTCATCAATTTAAAGAAAGCTTGCAACAAGCAGTTTTTGCATTGGATGATTATAAGCAGGGGATGAAAAGAATGAAATCTAATCTTATTAATCCACAGCCTAAAAATATGACAGACGATAGGATTTCTTTCTAGTGGCAGCGTCGCAACCATTTTCAGTTGCGTTACAGGGCGGTTTAAATATATCTAGCAGTTCGCTAGAGCTTTTGCAAACCCCCGGAATTGCAACTAAGTTGAAAAACTTTGAAGTCTCTACAAGGGGAGGCTATAGACGTATTAATGGCTTTAATTTTTTTGGAGATGGCACAAGACCTAACAGTGCTAATGCCATAGAAGGGCTACAGGTTTATGCTGATGGAGTAATAGCTGCAGCAGGAACAAATATATACTTTAGTCAAGATGGCGATAGTTGGTTGCAGATTAACAAAGCTAGTGTTGCGGCAGGGGGAGATAATTATTCTGCTTTTACAGGACGTAGTGCTTCAGCTAGAACTTCACAGACTAAAGCTTCTTTTGCAGTTTTTGAAGGTAACACAATATATGGTGAAGTAGTTGTTACTGATGAAGGCTCTGGAGCTAAACCCTTTTATTTTAAAATGACAGGAACAGGTGCGCTAACTGATAGAACTTTTTTTGCAAAAGAAATAACAGTAAGCGGTACACACTATCCTAAATACTGTGTTATACATGATAAACATTTAGTAGTTGCTGGTGCAGCCACGGCTTTAAATACTATATTTTATAGTGGAACAAATGACATAGATGATTTTACATCAACAGGCTCTGGTAGTATTGTATTAGACGATCAAGTAGTAGGTTTAAAATCTTTCCGAGATGAATTATTTGTATTTTGTAGGAACTCTATATACAAATTACAAAATATAAATGACTCAACTAATATAGCAATCGTACCTGTTACAAAAAACGTAGGTTGCGTAGATGGTAAGACTATACAAGAGTTTGCAGGGGATTTGATTTTTCTTGCTCCCGATGGTTTTAGAACTATTGCAGGTACAGCAAGAATTGGCGATGTAGAGTTAGGAACTATTAGCAGCGCAATACAACCATTAATAAATTCAATTGTAGGATCAACCGTTATATTTGAATACAGTAGTGTTGTATTAAGAGATAAATCGCAATACAGAATGTATTACAGCACATCAGGCTCTTCTACATCTAATTCTAAAGGTATTATAGGCACGCTTACTAAAAGAGGATTTGAGTGGTCAGAGATAGCAGGCGTACAAGCTCCTGCCGTTACCTCTGGATTTAACTATGCAAGAACCGAAAAAATATATCACGGAGATAGAGATGGGTATATTTATAATCATGATACGGGAAATACATATAACCCCGCAGGAACATCTGTAAATATTGAAGCTGAATATCAATCGCCTGATTTTGATTACGGAGACTTTGGTACTTTAAAAACCTTAGATCACGTTAAAGTGTCCTTACGTCCTGAAGGAGATGTATCTCCAACACTTAGAGTTCGTTTTGATTTTGATAGTTTAGATAGACTTCAGCCCGGAGATGCTAATATTATTTCAGCAACTCCTTCTATTTTTGGAGACTCTGTAGCTATTTTTGGTACAAGTAAATTTGGGTCGCCTGAACAACCTTTAGTTAGGGCTACAATAGTAGGAAGTGGACACAGTAATTTTTTTAAAATATTTAGTAATGATGATAACGCTCCGTATACTATAAACGGATTGTACATCAACTATAGACCTTCAGGAAGACAATAATCTAAAAGGGCGTTAGTCCTTCGGAAAAGAGAGAATTAAACTATGGCTCAAGCATACACACGACAAAGTACAATAGCTGATGGAGATACCATCACGGCTGCTCTTTTTAATGACGAGTATAATCAACTTTTAAATGCTTTTGTTTATCATGCAAGTAGTGCTACAAATTCTGGTCATAGGCATGATGGAACAACAGGCGGTGGTGGTAGTATATTTCGCATAGGCGACTTAGATTTCCTAAATAAAATAGAGGCAGACAGTACTAACAATCGTTGGGGTGTGTTTGTAGAAGTATCTAGTGCAGCGGTAGAACAAGTCCGCATATCTGACGGTGTATTTTCCCCCGTTACAGATAGTGATATAGATATAGGCACAAGCTCTCTATACTTTAAAAATGCTTACATTGATAGCATTACAACTACAGGTAATGTAGCTGTAGGCGGTAACTTAACGGTTACTGGAACTACAACTTTTAACGGAGGCACACTAACTCTAGGTGACTCAGCAGCCGACAATGTAGTTTTTGGCGCTGATGTAAACAGTGACATTATTCCTAATACTGATAGTGCTTTTGATCTTGGTAGCTCTTCACAGGAATGGAGAGACTTATACTTAGACGGTACAGCACACATTGATACGCTAGACGTAGATGTAAACGCTACCGTTGCAGGTACACTAGGTGTTACAGGCGTACTAACTGGTACAAGCTTAGACATTTCTGGAGACATTGATGTCGATGGTACAACTAACTTAGACGTTGTTGATATAGACGGTGCAGTCGACATGGCTACTACACTTGCTGTAGCAGGTAACGTAGACTTTAACGGTGACTTAGATGTTGATGGTACTACTAACTTAGACGTAGTAGACATTGATGGTGCTGTTGACATGGCTACAACCCTTGCAGTTGCAGGTAATGTAGACTTCAATGGTGATTTAGATGTAGACGGTACTACTAACCTTGATGTCGTGGACATTGATGGTGCTGTAGATATGGCTACAACTCTTGCAGTTGGTGGTGAAATAACAGCAGCAAGTTTAGATATATCAGGAAACGCAGACATAGATGGTACATTAGAAACAGATGCACTATCTATAAACAGTACAGCAGTTACAAGTACAGCAGCAGAACTTAACATCCTTGATGGTGTTACTTCAACAGCTGCAGAACTTAATATCCTAGATGGCGTTACAAGCACTGCTACTGAATTAAACATACTAGATGGCGTTACAAGCACAACTGCAGAACTAAACATCTTAGATGGCGTTACAGCTAGTACAGCAGACATAAATTTAATAGACGGTATAACTAACGGAACAGTTATAGCAAGTAAAGCTATTATCACAGACACAAACATAGACATAACTGGTGGTAGAAACATTACTATTAGTGGTGAGTTAGACGCTGCAACCTTAGACATATCAGGTGATGCAGACATAGACGGTACTTTAGAAGCCGATGCAATTACTATTGGTGGTGTAACTCTAGCAGAAACAATTAGTGATACTGTAGGAGCTATGGTATCAAGTAATACTGAATCAGGAATTACAGTAGCTTACCAAGACGCAGACAATACACTAGACTTTACAGTCGGTACACTTAATCAAAACACTACAGGTTCAGCAGCTACTTTAACAACTGCAAGAACTATTGGTGGTACAAGCTTTGATGGCTCTGCAAACATTGCAGTAGCTTTAGCAGCAGAAGCAACAACATTAGCAACAGCTAGAACTATTGGTGGTGTAAGTTTTGATGGTAGTGCTAATATTAATTTACCCGGTGTAAATGCTGCAGGTAATCAAAATACAAGTGGTACGGCAGCAATAGCTACAACAGTTACAATTACTGACAACGAAAGCACAAACGAAAACAACGCTATTATCTTTACAGCCGGTGGAGACTTAGACGGTGGTAATTTAGGCTTAGAGTCGGATGGTGATTTAAAATACAATCCAAGTACAGGAACTCTTTCTGCTACTAATATTTCTGTTAGTGGTACACTTAGTACTGTAGATTCAGTTACTATGAGCGCTAACAATGCCGTTGTATTTGAAGGTGCTACTGCTGATGCCCATGAAACTACACTTACTAGTGTAGACGCTACAGCCGATAGAACAATTACTTTACCTAACGTATCAGGCACAGTTCCTGTATTAGCTGCAGCAAGCAATACACAAATTACTTCTACACCTGAAGAACTTAATATTCTTGATGGTGTTACAGCAACAGCAACAGAATTAAATCTTATTGATGGTGTAACAGCTACTACAGCAGAACTAAACATCCTTGACGGTGTTACGAGTACTGCAGCAGAATTAAACATCCTAGATGGTGTAACCTCAACTGCTGCAGAATTAAATATCTTAGATGGTGTAACTTCAACTGCTGCAGAACTAAATGCTTTAGACGGCATTACAGCAGTAGTAGGAGAACTTAATGCTTTAGACATAGGCAGTACAGCAGTAGGTACTGCAGTAGCTTCTAAAGCTGTTATACTGGATTCTAGCAAAGATTATACAGGTATACGAAACCTTACAATCTCAGGCGAGCTTGATGCAGCTACACTGGATATTAGTGGTGCTATTGATGTTGCAGGAACTACTAACCTAGACGTAGTTGATATTGATGGTGCTGTTCAAATAGATGCAACAGTTTCTGTTGGCGTTGACGATCAAGGATACGATGTTAAATTCTTTGGCGATACTGCTTCAGCCTATATGTTATGGGACACATCTTCTGATGATCTTATTTTAGGCGGTGGTGCAGGGCTTATCGTGCCTGACGGACAATTTACTCTTGCTTCTACAGCAGTAACAAGCACCGCAGCAGAGTTAAACATTCTAGATGGTAAGGCTTTTCTTGATGAAGACAATTTGGCTTCTGACAGTGCGACGGGCATAGCATCACAACAGTCTATCAAGGCTTATGTAGATGCTGCAGGAACTACTACTGAAGGTGTCCAAGATATTGTTGGGGCAATGTTTTCAAGTAACACTGAAACAGGTATAACCGCAACATACCAAGATGCTGACGGAACGGTAGATTTAGTTGTAGGAACACTCAATCAAAATACTACAGGTTCAGCAGCTACATTAACAACTGCCAGAGCCATTGCAGTAGCAGGAGATGTTACAGGAACAGCGAACTTTGATGGTTCCGCAGGAATATCCATAACAACCACACTAGCTGCTGATGCTATTGTTACTGCAAACATTACAAATGCAAACGTCACGCTGGCTAAGATGGCAGCTAATAGTGTTGATAGTGACCAATATGTTGATGGAAGTATTGATACAGCTCATTACGCTGATAACTCAATTACTGGCGCTGAACTAGCGGACAACATAGACATAGCAGGTACGTTTGATGTTACAGGAGCTACAACTCTTGATAGTACGTTAAATGTTGCAGGAGTCGTTACAGCCAACGCTGGTGTAGTCGTAGATAACATTACAATAGACGGTACACAAATTGACTTGAGTTCTGGCGACCTAACACTAGACGTTGCAGGAGACATTATCCTTGATGCAGGTGGTGGCGATTTAATTATAAGTGATGATGCAACTATTGTTGGAACAATTAGCACTGGTACAAGTGATTTAAAAATTAGGTCAAGAGTTTCTGATAAAGACATGATTTTTCAAGGCAACGATGGTGGCTCAGAAATATCTGCCCTCACCCTTGATATGTCAGCAAGTGGTGCAGCAACTTTCAATAGCCAAGTTACTATAGGAGGTAATTTAGTACACGCGGGTAATTTAACAATAGACGCTGCTGGAGACATTACTCTTGATGGTGATGGTGCAGATATTAAATTCTCAGACGGTGGAACTGAATTTGGTCGTTTTTCCAGTACTTCTTCAAACCTCAACATTTTTTCACCTGTATCTGATAAAGATATTGTATTTAAAGGCAACGATGGTGGTGCAACAATCACAGCGCTTACTTTAGATATGTCAGCAGCAGGAGCAGCTACGTTCAACGACAAGATTACTGCGGTCGGAACCTCAGTGTTCACAAACTTGGATATTTCTGGCGATGTAGACGTTGATGGCACACTTGAAGCGGATGCTATTACTCTTGGTGGAGTTACTTTAGCTGAAACTATTGCAGACACTGTAGGAGCTATGGTTAGTTCAAACACTGAATCAGGTATAACTGTAGCTTATCAAGATGGTGATAATACATTAGACTTTACAGTTGGAACACTTAACCAAAATACTACAGGTACTGCAGCAACTGTTACAACTGCAGCACAACCAAATATTACAAGTCTTGGAACACTTACAACACTTACAGTTGACAATGTTATAATTAATGGTTCTACTATTGGTCATACAGGAGACACAGATTTAATAACGGTAGCTTCAGGAATAGCTACAGTAGCCGGTGAAGTCTCAATGACTACACTTGACATAGGTGGTACAAATGTTACATCTACTGCTGCAGAACTGAACATCCTTGATGGTGTAACTTCAACTGCCGCAGAACTAAACATCCTTGATGGAGTTACAAGTACTGCTGCAGAACTAAACATCCTTGATGGAGTTACAAGTACTGCTGCAGAACTAAATGCTTTAGACGGAATTACTGCAGTAGTCGGAGAGCTTAATGCTCTTGATATTGGTGGCACTGCTGTTGGTACAGCCGTAGCTTCTAAAGCTGTTATACTAGATTCTAATAAAGATTATACAGGTTTAAGAAACTTAACAATTACTGGTGAGCTAGACGCGGCTACTTTAGATATTAGTGGAAACGTAGACATTGATGGTGTTTTAGAAACAGATAACCTAACAGTCGGTGGCGCTCAAGGAACTGACGGACAAGTCTTAACCTCAACAGGGAGTGGAGTAGGTTGGGAAGACGCAGGCGGCGGAGTAACATTTAAAGCCTTTGGTACTTCTTCCCTTATGGTGGGAGACGATGCTACAGGCACAATTGATGCGGCTAACTACAATACAGCTTTAGGTGTAGATGTATTTGCAGCATTAACGTCCGGTGATAATAATGTAGCAGTGGGTTACAGTGCAGGTGCTGCAGTCACGACAGGCGGAAACAACACTTTTGTAGGCGCTCTTGCGGGTGATGCGATTACTACAGCATCTGACCACACAGCAATCGGTTACAATGCTTCTGGTTCAGCTACTATTGGTTCGGGCAACACATCAGTTGGCAGTGGTGCAAATGCATCTTTTATAACTTCTTCTTACAATACAGCGGTTGGTTACCACGCCCTTAACCGTAACACACACACGGGCAACACCGCAGTGGGGTGGACGGCTGGCTACGACCTACTTTACGGCGTAAATAACACGGCTATTGGTAAAGACGCGCAGCCACCCGGCTCATATGTATCCAATACCTTTACTCTAGGCGATGGAGGCGTCACCAACCTCCGCTGCAACGATACTAGCATCTCATCTTTATCTGATAGACGGGATAAAGCTGAAATTACTGACTTAGAGTCAACAGCAGGTCTTGAGTTAATTATGAAGCTACGCCCAGTGACCTACTACTGGGATAGGCGTGAGTGGTACGACGATAATATTGCTGATGGTTCTAAAATCGAACGTACCTACGACAATGAAATTGCTAACTCAGGACAGAAATTAGGTTTCGTTGCTCAAGAAGCATTAGAAGCAGCAAGCGGTATTAAGAGTTTAGAAGATTCTCAGTTTGTTGCAACTCTCAACCCAGATAAGCTAGAGCTTGCCCCCGCGCACTTGATTACACCTTTAGTCAAAGCAATCCAAGAGCAAAATGCATTGATTGAGGCGTTAACGGCTCGCGTAACCACCTTAGAAGGTTAATCTTATCTTATGGATATAGAACTATGGAATACATTCCTTACCTTTATAATAGCACCTATTATATATAGTATACGACAGAACTTTGTAGAAATTAAAAGGATAGACGTTCTTTTAAATAAAACTAGAGAAGAGCTTGCTAAAAACTATACTACTAAAAACGAACTAGAAAATACTATGGATAGACTTATCCGTATGCTTAATAAGCTTGAGGTTAAACTCGATAAACTTTTTGAAGTTAAAACTAATTAGGGACTACTATGCCACGTAAAAGAAATAAAAATAAAAAACGACAAGACTATCGAAAGGGTGGACGAGTTGGCTATGCTCCCGGAGGACCTACTTATAAAATTACAAATGCGGACGGTACTCCTTTCGAGCCTTTAGGTTATGTTCCAAAACCCAGTCCAAGTAGTTCTCCTACGTTTGCCCCTGCTACAGAATTTTTAGGATCTGGTTCCGGCGAAGGCAGTTCTCCTACGTTTGACCCCACTCCTAACAAGAACATTCCATCAGCAAATACTACTAGTAATGTAGTCACTCCAGATTCTTCAACAACAGGTATTACAGGCCTTGTTGATAATGTATTTACTCCAGACCCAGTAGAACCAGACGTAGAACCAGACGTAGAAACACCACAAGACCCAGTAGCAACACCGGATTTTGTTTGGAAAAGCAACATGGAGATGGATGCTAACGGTAATATAGTTATTAGAGGGGAAAGCGAAAACCCCGGAGAGCCTTCAAGGACTACTCCTTTCGATACGAGTGGGTTTGTTGTTGGACAAAAACTAACACACTCTAACGGTGTTCCCTATACTTTTGACGGAACTAGATGGATTAGGGGGCAAACAACTACAGAACAAAACACAGCCACGCTAGACAATATGACGGCTGAAAAAAATCTTCGAGCGCTTGAAACAGGTAGAAATGCAGAATCTTTAGCTAAGGGAGATTTCTCAAACACTTCTTTGGGAAGCTCTAGCTCACCGTCTACAATTCCAGATGCCAAAACTATACTAGATCCTACTACAGGACTTCCTAGAACTGATATAGATCCTGCCACAGGACTTCCTCGTTCTTCAACTACTTTAGACCCCAGTGACCCTTCTTTCCAAATGCAAGCAGGAACGGATGCGGTAGCCTCTGGTGTAGCTGATTCAATGCCTGCAGGTTACAGTGATACCGCTCCCCCTGAATTTAATTATCCCGCAGACATGCCCCCCGATGGTATGAAATGGGCCTATGGGCCAAACGGAGAAAGAAAGGCTGTTTCACAAAATGCAACAAGTAACGAAATCGTTTCTACAGGTACTGCAGCAGCAGGCTCTGTAGGCCCCGGTGTTGCTACCAGTACATTTGAAGCCGCAAAAGCAGGAACTACTTCTGTTACTGCTGCTGAAGGAACAGTTACCGGAGGCCCAATACAAGACATACAAGGACAGCTTACAGCCGCTGGCCCTGCTGCTTTTATATCTGAAGCAGAAGCTGCCATTGGAGTAGCCGATAACGTAGATGCTATTATTTCTGGTAATGCTTTTGTTCCTGAAGTTAAAAACACAGGCGCAGGCGTTGCTGCTAATGCTCAAGCAGAAATAAACGAAAGACAGGCAATTACAGGAAACGCTCAGAGCGCTGATTCTGCACAAATTATAGGCATAGTAGGCTATCAAGCCACTAAATCCAGAGCAGTCACAGGAACGGCAGCCATAGGCGCTGCTGCAAATATGGTAGCAGAAGTTGCCAATATTCCTTCAAACATTGCTGCTGCAGTTGTAGAAGATCCTGCCACTATGGTAGCTCAATTAGCTGGTGAAACTGTAGAAGTACAGGCGGCTATTGCTGCTTTGCCTACCGAGGCTCTAGTGTCTTCTCAGATGGAAACCTTATTGGGTGGACTGGAAAACGGTACTATACCTACTTGGGCTAAACCAGCAGTTGATGCTGTTAATCAAGGAATGGCACAGAGGGGCCTGAGTGTCTCTACAGTAGGCCGGGACTCTCTCTTTAATGCTATTATTCAAAGTGCTTTTCCGATGGCACAGAGCAACGCACAAGCCCTGCAAGCTAGAGCAACGCAGAATTTAAATAATCAGCAACAGGCTAATCTACAAGGATCTACTCAAGAACAGCAACTACGATTGCAAAACTTAGCTAATCGTCAAGATGCTTCTAGTCAGACTGCTCAGTATTCTCAGCAGATGAAGACACTGCAGAGTCAGTTTAATCAACAGGCAGTACTAACCTCTGCCGAGCAGGCGCAGGTAACAAGAACACAAAACTTACAGAATCAACAACAAGCGGCTGTTCTTACATCTCAAAACCAACAACAAGCTAATATGCAAACGCTAGGCAATGAGCAGCAAATAAGCATGGCAGAGCTTCAAATAGAAGCCAATGTTGAAGGTGCTAATCAAAATGCAGAGAACCAACAAAAAATACTAGAGATGCAAAGCGCTGCAGATTTCTTATCTAAGAACGCTGGCTTTAAACAACAAATGGATCTTGCAAATCTAAGTAACGCACAGCAAACGGAATTAGCAAACCTTTCAGCTCTTAATCAAGCAGGGGCTGAAAACTTAAGTGCTGCACAACAAAGCTCCTTAGCAAACCTTAATGCTCAAATGAACACAAACATTAAGAACGCTGAGTTAGCTAGCTCAATGGGCATAGCACAGCTTAATGTTGACCAACAGACAGCCATGCAGAACGCTAATATGGTTGCTAATATGGATATGGCGAAGTTCAGTACGGCACAACAAGTAGAACTTGCTAACAGTAAATTTATGCAGACTGTACAAATTAATAACATGAGTGCAGAGCAACAGAGTATTTTGCAAAATGCTACAGCGCTAGCTGCAATGGACATGGCTAATTTATCTACTAGAGAAAACCTAGTTGTTACTAATGCTAAAAACTTTTTAACAATGGATATGGCTAATCTTAGTAACGAACAACAGTCTAATATGATGAACTCTCAACAAGAGCAACAAAGATTGTTATCAGATCAAGCTAGTGCAAACGCTGCTCTACAGTTTAATGCGACCAGCGAAAATCAAACTAATCAGTTTATGCAAAGTCTTGCTGCTAACATGAGTCAGTTTAATGTTGCACAACGCAATGGAATGGAGCAGCTTAATACTTCTTCTGCTAATGCCGCCGAAGCTAGACGAGTAGGAAACGAACGAGAAGCTAGTAAACTTGAGGCCCAGTTGCAAACACAGGTATCACAGTTTAACGCTTCTCAAGAGTTTCAGCTTGAAAAGTTTAATACTCAAAATGAATCAGCAATTGCTCAAAGCAATGTTGCGTGGCGTAGACAGGCCAATACACTAGATACTGCAGCTCAAAATGCAATTAATCAACAGAATGCTCAGAACGCCTATGGTATGTCTATGGCGGCACAGAATTTTTTATGGCAAGAACTTAAAGATCAAGCAGAGTTTAATTTTAGAAGGTGGGATAATGAAGAGGCCCGTAAAACTTCGTTAATGGTTTCTGCTTTAGGTAACGATAGTGCAGCTACTAAAGAAAGCACTAATTGGTCTTCAACACTAACTGGCATAACGGGCTTAATAAAAAGCTTTTATATAGAATAACTAAAACTTTTTACTCAACAGATAAAACAGAGGAACAAACATGGGATTTTTCAAAAAAATATTTAAAGGCTTTAAAAAGGTTTTTAAGAAAATAGGCAAGACCCTTAAAAAAGGTTTTGGCAAACTTGCTAAAGCATTTGGTAAGCTAGGGCCTTTAGGATCTATTGCTTTAAATTTTTTAGTTGGCTTTGCTACTGCAGGTGCAGGCAATCTTTTTATGAAAGGTTTAACTACTGCTCTTGGAAAAATGGGAAGCGTAGGAAAATTTATCCTTAATGTAGGTGCAAAAATTAAACAAGGTGCTGATTTTGTTAAGAAAGGAATAGGTTCTGTTTTTAACAAAATTAGTGACGGTATTGAATTAGGGTTGAACACAATAAGCAAGCCTTTTATGAA
>Ga0307984_1000784_pt1 | contig 13519 bp, 16 predicted proteins | sample EllFjometageno78_FD_203169 | JGI IMG/M metagenome (GOLD analysis project Ga0307984, IMG submission 203169) | Marine microbial communities from Ellis Fjord, Antarctic Ocean - #78 | ecosystem: Environmental > Aquatic > Marine > Unclassified | place: Southern Ocean | collected 2014-10-09
AAGCTCAGGATTCATAGGTCAGCATCTATCCCCCTCTTTAAACAAAGATTTTGATCTTCATCATTTAAAGAGTGATCTTACAGACCACAAAGCAGTAAATGAAGAAGTAGATTCCGTACAACCAGAAATAATAGTTCATCTTGCCGCACGTACTGAAGTAGAAAAGAGCTTTCATGAACAGATAACTTTCAGTGAAATAAACTATGTGGGCACAGTGAATCTCATCGAAGCGGCATCTAAATTAAAGAATTTAAAAAACTTCGTATTTGCCAGCACTATGGAAGTTTATGGATGGCAACCTATTTCGGATGATGTAGAAAGAGGCGTTATCCCTATAAACCACATAGCATTTGATGAGAACACAACACCGAACCCGAATGCACCGTATGCCGTAGCCAAATACGGTTGCGAAAAATACCTTGAATATGCTCACCGATGTTACGGACTTCCTTTCACAGCACTTAGACAGACCAACTGTTACGGAAGGAAAGACAATGACTTCTTCGTTACTGAACAGATTATTACGCAGATGTTAAAAAACCCGGATGAAATAAACTTGGGTTATGGAGAACCTTATAGAAATTTTATTTTTGTAGACGATATGATGAGTGTATGGCAGACTGTCATACAGAACTATAACAAATGCAACGATGGTAAGATTTTCACAATTGGACCTAACAATCCTGTTAAGATAAAAGATTATACTGATATGATTGCTAAGAAAGTAGGATGGAACGGCAGAATAAATTGGGACACAAAACCTAAGAGACCCGGTGAAATTTTTTGGTTAAATTCTAACTCAAACTTGATAGAAAAAACACTAGGATGGACACACAAGGCGTCGTTAAATGACGGTTTAGACTATACCGTTGATGTTTGGAAAAATAAGTTAAAAAATAAGTTATCCTAATCTGGATCTTACCATCCGCTCTTACTCAACAGAGCCGACTCTCCACCCTTGCTGAAGATGAACCTGTCTTCCGTGGTCTTAGTGATCTGGTATGGTCCGAAGTACTTGGTAAGGAACATGCATTCCGCCATTGCTGATTCGTCTATCCTGAACGCTTTGATCTCATTCATTATCAAGTTGGTGTTGCCAAATGCGTGTAGTTCGAACCTCAGTGTGTCCGCATTACGTTTCTTTATTTCCACAATGTTGTTGTCCAACTTGCAATCCATCATCTGGAACTTGTCAAAGAACGTCTGTGTCTCTTCCAGTTTCATCCCATTGATCTTCTGTGTGTAGGCTATCGCCGTCCTGGGCAGTATGTCTGCTAGGTTCTTGGCCGAGGCCTCGAATGGTGTTACGTTCTTGTGGTATGTGAATTCGAATATATCTATGTTTGCGAGATTCTTCAGATCGTCTAGGAACTTCCTGATGTGTTGGTCCACTTTCTCTACCCTCGCGAACTCAATGAAGACTCTGTGCTTGCCGTCCGCCAGTGTTCCTGGGGTCGCATCTGCGTCCAGCACTTCCTTGTATCCTGATTCCGCGAAACGTTCTAGGTCCTTTGCAGGAGCCATGCCGTCAACGGTGAATGCCAATACCATTATGTTCCTGTCCTCGCCCATCTTGGACTTGAACTGGTCAACAGAGAATCGTTTTGAAACGACTCCGTCTAGGTCACCGGCCTTTAATCCTTCTTTAACTATCTGCATCTAGTGTATTTAGATCCCCGGATGTCATGTCCATGTCATCCTGACTCGTGATCTCGTCCTTGCCGTGTTTGAAGTTACCAATCAGTTCCTTGGGCATCTTTATCTCTACCACCCATATGTCATGTGCGTCGATCTTGCCTTTGGTCGTTCCTGGTCTGTAGTCCTCTGGAGATTTGATCTCCCTGGGTTTGAATAATTCATCTTTCTGGTAGGTCACTTTGCAACCCTTGTCCAGTAATCTCTTGCCACCCGCTGGGTTGGGCATCTTGTCCGCTGGCCACATGAAACTACACGTGACGAAGTGTCTGGAATCTACAGGACCTGAAAGCAATTCACCTTCCTCCCAGTTCTCGAAAACGTAAACATCTAACTCGTCAACGACCCTCTCGAAATCTTTAAGGATCCCTAGGGTAGGCCCCACCGAGTACAGTGATTGAACGTTTTTGATTATGTCTAGAACATCATGCATAGCCAAGTGTTATTTATCCATTATAACTGTGTTGTAAAATATGCATACTTAATCTGGACGACGGATAGTAAATAATAGTACATGAGTCGAAAACAAAGACGAATCAAAAGACAATCCAACATAATCAAGTTCGAGGAACATATTGCGGAGAAAATCCACACTGCCAACCCTGTGGCTAGAACACCACAGCAACAGGAGTACTTGGATCTGTTGATGCAGTATGACAAGAGGATCATAGTAGCACTAGGTCCCGCTGGAACTGGTAAAACCATGTTGGCAACGTGTAGAGCCATCCAGAGGATGCAGAAAGGTGAGATCGACAAGATAGTGATCACCAGACCTGCCAGTTCTGTGGATGAGGAACACGGTTTCTTGCCCGGTGATCTGAGACAGAAGATGGAGCCCTGGACAAGACCAATCCTGGATGTTTTTGAGAGTCATTACTTCCCACAACAGGTGGAAGAGATGATGTATCGAGGACAGATAGAGATAGCACCACTGGCGTACATGAGGGGTAGGACCTTCAATGACTCCATGATCATAGGTGACGAGATGCAGAACAGCACACCGTCCCAGATCAAGATGCTGATGACTAGGTTGGGCCGAGGATCATCAATGGTTATTACTGGAGACACCAGACAATCGGATAGGATGACTGACAACGGTTTGATAGACTTCAGGAGGATATACGAGGCTTGGGCCAATCCCGAGTACGTGCAGTTTATTGAACTGACCAAGGCAGACGTCCAGAGGCATCCGGCTGTTACTGAGATCTTGAGTATGTACGGTGATTAGTTATTTGATGAATTGATCGATAGCTTCAGCATACCATTGTCGGTAGTGCTGTTCTATCCTTTCGTAAGGAATGGCGTCCCTTTCAGCGACGGCTATTCCGGGTAGGTCATTCTTCAAGATTTCCTTATTGATCAGATCCAGTATCACTGTGTACTCCAGTGCTTTGCCCACGCCTATCTTCTTCTTTGACAGTTCCACGAATTCGTCGAACTTGCCATCTGGTTTGATGTTGTACTTCACGCAGAAGAATCTTTTCTTGTTGTGCTTACTTCCCATTCTGTAACCTCGAGAGTTTTATCATGACCGACGCAAGATTTATCTCAGGATCTGCAACAAATGAATGATCAACTAATCCTTGTTTGATGATCAGCACCGCTTTGTCCTGCAGTTCGTCTTCTTTGGCTATGATGTCTAGGTTGTCATACAGCCATCTGTATATCTCCTCACACTCCTCGGGTCTCGCCTGGGCACACACAAGTTTCCTTGCTTCTTGTATCCGGCCCTGTTTGAACAGTTCAACCATCTGCAGTCTGTAATCCTGTTGTCCCGAATCACCACTGGCTGGTGGCATCAGTTTGCCATCCCTACAATTCTGTTGTAGCATGTTGATGCACTTCCTTAGATCCGGATACGATGCTTTCACATAAGTGTCAAGCACTTCTATGTCTGGGGTCACGCTCTCTGTGATAAGGATCTCACAAGCCCTCGCTGTGAATTCCGTCTTGTCAATTGTTTCCATGTGGAATCCTTGACATCTGCTGTGCAGTGCGGGTATAACCCTGTTGGGATAGTTGCAGGTCAATATGAATCTCGCTGATGTGTGATACATCTCCATCACGCCACGTAGGGCCGCCTGTCCATTTGGACTCATGTAGTCTGCCTCATCCAGTAATACATATTTGTAATCACCAAATGGCATTATCTGTACGAAGTTGTTGATCTTCTCTCTAACTGTGTCCACTGAATTTTCTCTTGAAGCATTTATTTCCAGTATGTCATAACTGCTCACATCTAGTTCATTGAACAATACTTTTGCCAGTGTAGTTTTACCCACACCAGGTGCTCCACTTAACAGCAAGTGCGGGATTGCTTTGTCTGTAATCCAAGATTGTATTTGTTGTCGCTGTGCATCGTCCCTAACGACATATTCTTTCAATGTCTTAGGTCTGTATTTTTCTACCCAAAGTTCTTTCATATGTTGTTATTATATTAAATTTGATTCTCTTTGTCTATATAATTGTTCTGAAGCCATGTTCTTGCCCTTGGCTTCTACCTGTATGTCAAAGTTTTCTGAGAACGATAATGCCCAGTCATTCACTTTAGTGTTTGGTAATAAATCCGAGTGTGCCCGTAGTTTCTGTTTCTTACAGCCTCTATCTAGTAAGTCTTTGATGTTGTGCATCTCTGTATGTGTGCTGTCACCTAGTCCTGCTACTGCAAGGTGTTCGTCCCTGGAATATGAATAGTGCATACTAGGTCTAACACCACGCCAGGAGTCTATTACTCTTTTTACCCTGTCATCATTGGGATCCATGTATTCTTCATCTTTAATCCAGTGGTGGTGTATGTCTAACACTAGTGCTAGATGTTTTTCTAATTCTAAACTTTTTTCTAATCCATATGACCACTCGTCATTCTCTATCGTGATCAGGTTCCTCGCTTCTGGTGATAGCTTGGGTAGTGCTTTTATGATGCCTTCCGGTCCTTGCTTGCCTGAGATGTGTACGTTTATCTTGCAACCATCCTGGAAGCTCTTGCCAAAGCCCATCCAACGTGCCAGGTCTGCATGGTATTCAAATTCTTCTATGCTCCTGTCTACTATCTCTGGTGTTGCACTTGCCAACACACAGAACTGTCCTGGATGGAAACTGATCTTGACGTCGTGTTTCCTAGATGCTTCACCCACGGGTGCGAATATTTTTGCTAGATGATCCTGTATCTCTCGTTGTTGCCACCATGCCTTCCAGTCCTTCTCCGTGTAGCCCTGCAACTGTTCACTGCCCAGTCTGACCATCCTACGTCCTGGCGGTAGTGTGCCAACACGTTCTATCATACGTACTGCCGCGGCTGAATTATGATTCATTATGTCCCACTGTCGCTGTTCTGCCTCGTCCCGGTGTTCTCTCAACCAACGCATTGTTGTTGATCTGCCATTGAGATCCCTGTCCTTGGCGTTGACTTTCATTCCACCAAATTCAGATGTGTCGTTGAGCCATTTACAGCAGAAGCCGATACGTTTGTGCATGTTGTTATTATAACAGATATTAGAAGTGTGTCAACTAGTCTTCCAGGAGGGATTGCATCATTGCCCAGTGTCCTATTATGTCACTGCAATTCAGTTTGAAACCAAACTCCCTGTCTATGTCTCTGAGGATCTTGTTGGCTTTTGCCATGCTCAGGCCCACGTTGGCCGGCATTGGTATTGCGTTTATTGTTTTTCTCTTCAGTCCCTTTGCGGCCTGTACCCTGTGCCAACCATCAGTCAGCAAGTAGTAGCCTGAATCTTTTATTGGCGTGACCAGGATAGGATCCCAAGCACCTTCTTTCTTTAACTTTTTGATCCATCCGCTTTTCTCTTTGTTCAGAGGACGTACCACACCTAGTCCCATTTCTGCCATGGTCACTAGCTTGTCTATGTCTACTTTAATTTTTTTAAGTTTAATCTGTTTCATATTCGATGTAATCTATATTGCTTATTATTTCCCATCCAGCACCTTGAGGGAAAGGTTTTCTTATTGGGTAATCATTTACATCTGAAATTTCTCTGTATTTGTTTGCACAAGGTGGACCACAGAATGGTCTGATTATCCTCTTGTCGTACTTGGTGTCGTGTAGGCTGTCGTACCAGTAAATTGCGTTTGTGAAAGTCTTCTTACAGACGTAACAGGTGTGATTAGTCATTGCCAGGGAGTTTAGTCATCTGTTGGGCACCGCCCATGTTGATGTACCCTGCCTTGTGTCTGTTGAAATCTGGTTCTTCATCTGAGACCAGCAGGATGTCATTCTCGTCTATCATCCTCACTTCTAGTTCAACGCCTATGTCGCCCGCCGATCCAACTTCTTTCTTCTTGAGTTTGAAAGCCCTTGACCATCTGCCATGAGAGACCATTATCCATTCACCTACCTTTACGTCAACTTGATCTCTGCCGACAGCATATACTTTGCCCCATCTAGGGTGTATGCCTTCTGCTGTGCCGTCATCGTCAACTATTATGATCCCGCCCTTGGACTTTGTTTCTCCAAAGTGCATGTCGGATACTAGTACCCTGTTCTTGAGTGGTGTGATGTCGTTCTCGACTGTGTACTGCTTGCCGCCGTCACCGCCGAATCCTTTTGCTTGTGCTGATTTTATGTCCATCGTAGTACTATTATACTAGATTTATTTCTGTTCGTCAAGAGCCGCACACTGATCTTTTGTGGCTGGCAGACCTGCTTGTTTGTCATACAACCAGAGGTATGAGTAAGTGATCTTGTCATCGTTCACTTCGCATTTTTTCCCAAATGATAGTTTTGGTTCTTTGATTGAGCAGGCAGACGTTAGAAATAAAATTGATAACATTATTGTTAGTTGTTTCATTGCTGTTATTCCAGTCCGTCAAGAGCCGCGTCAATGCCTTTCTTGACTGTGCTCTCTGTTTTAGGTTTGAAAGTCTCGACTGGTTTCGTTTCGACCTTCTTGGGCTGTGGTGCCACTGTTTTTGTGGGTGCTGGTTTAGATGCCACCGGGGTCATCTTCTGCACGGTCTTCACTGGCTCAATTTTTGGTGCCTGTGTTGGCTTGTTCTTGGTCGGTGTGTCACTGACCATGCCCTTGGGTTGTTCGTAGTACTGCTTGATCACTTGTGCTTTTGATGTGACTACTTGTCCACCCACACCTAGTACATCTCCACGTGCATTGACGTTCATGTTGCCAACTGCTTGTACTGACTCGTTAGCCGATCGTAATTTTTCTATGTCCACCATACGTCCCTGCATGGTTCTATACATTCTTTTAGGTTTTGCTCTTGCTACCATATCGTTAAACTCCTATATAATTACTTATCATCTCAAGAATTCGGTGATGTCTAAATTGTACAGCATGGGATTGATCTTGTGTACTCCTATCAGGAACAAGCAGAAACTGGCCACAGAACTTCCCCTGCCCACTCCCCATACCATGTTGTTGGCCCTAAGTGTGTCTATGAAATATATCAGGAATTGTAGCACACGTATGAATTGTTTCTTCTCGAACAACACATACTCCATCTGTACCCTCATTTTCTCCTCATCGTTCTGGCATTTGTCCAACAACCATTCAAGCACATTGATTTGGTAATACTTGTCTGGCATGTGCCAGTTGTCACAGTTGGCTTTGTCGAACACCTCAGGTTTTTCTCTTTTTGGTACAGTGTTGATCACTGGGAGATCTATGCCCAGCTCTTTTAGGCTCTCTGAATACTTCGTAATGTTGTCGAAGTACAGTTTTGATATGTTGAATTTGGGATCTGTGTAAAGCAAGTCAATGACATCCTCTTCCGAGAATATGACATCACCGTGATCATTTATTTTTGTCTTTTCCGCCATCTAAAACCTTTGGTTGGAACTCAAACACTTTAGCATGATACTCGTGCTTGGTGTCAACAGGAATCTTTTGATTTTTCCAACTGAAGTGTCCTGTGTATATTCCCTTGTCAAGTTCTTGGTCATAAGTTGCCGTGTCCGATCTCAACCACCATGGGTCGAATTTGCTGAATTTTTCTGAGAACCAATCTGGTCTATCTAACAGTATAAGCTCTTTGCTGTCTTTGTCAACCTTGTAGGTAATACCATCACCCTGCCACGACGAGAGTTCGATGTTGTTTATGATGATTTTTGAATCCAGTATGCTGTTGGCCTTGCAGAAACACACCGCGGCCATGATCTGATCATATGGTGGCTTTGGTAATTCAACGAATCTGTTGGTGCTGGACTTCTTCAATGTGAGGTAGAGTGGTTCATCCCTCCACGTGGTTATTGTGTTAGAGAATACCTGTTCGAAAAGATTTTTTAACCTGTCAAAATAAGCTGTCTGTTCTTTTAGGTCAGCCGTGTGTGGTGTTAATGAAATATTTAATTTGTATTCGTTAGCGAAGAGTTCACCGTCCACTATGATTATGCTTTTGAATTTTGTCTTCCAGGAGAATGTGTTTGACATCAAAAGTATTTACTACTCGATGTTGACCAGGTCGCCAAGGTCTGGTTCTCCCCTTGCTTTCTTGTTGTTCTTGTGCCATTCCTCGAGACGTCTCTCCCTGATCGCATTTTGGTATGTCATGAGTGCGTGTTGCAGTTGTGCCAACATCTCTGGGTTCCTGCCGAATCTTCTAGCAGTGTTCACTTTCCTAGAAAGTTCTTTTATTCTTTTCGAGATGTCCTCTTCGGATAAATTTCCTATTTCTTCTTGTAGTGGATGGAAGTACATTATACTCCTTTAATTATTATACGTACTGTTTGCCTAGTTGATGCATTAATATTGTTACGCCTGCATCGGGTGACATGAATTCAAACAAACCTCTACCAAGGCCGATTGTGACCTGATCTGATGTACCATCATTGCCTGTGACATTATCTGCCTTTATTACCGCACTTGGCAAAGTCAATATTCCGGTTGAACTAGGTGTTACTGTTATGTCCAGTATTATCCTGCCCATTTTCCCGGAAGCTGGAAAGTTAGTGAAAGTGAAAGTGGTGTCAGCTGATATTGTTAGAGTTTGGTAATGACCATTCTCATGATTGAGTGTAACTGATCCACTTGAAACAGAACCATGTGCATACACGGTCTCTGCGTTGTCTTTAAGTACACCATTGCTAATGATGTTACCAGTGAAATCATTGGATGATGATAGACTTGCCTTGCCCGTCTGCATGAGCTCGATCTCATCTTTTGCATATTGGAAATTGTTCTTAGTTGAGTTAAAGTTGTCCCTGAAACCCTGTGATGAGTTGTCCTCACCTGCTTTAGGATATGTTCCGTCTATGTTACCTGGTACTATGTTGCTCGCCATTAAAATATTCCTTTATCCCTAAATTTAAGATATTTATCGTTAGATCTCTCCACCTTGATTATTGTGCCTGCCGACGGCACTTGTTTGGTAAAGGTTATGGTTGTTTTATTGGTAGTGGTATTGTAGGATAGCGATATGCCGTATTCGTGATCTGCTGATCTCAGTTGTGTATCTGCTGTTGGGTTCAAATAACCTGCGAAGCCCGAAGCAGTCCATCCTTCGCCTAGTAAAACTGTTGTAGTTCCTTCTTTGACCAATATATCCTCTTGGTGTACAAGCTCATCTACTTCGAATGTTGTTGTTGATCCATCAGCAGTGAATGTATCTGTGGCAACTTTGCTCTTGCTGATCACGTATCTGTCTATGGTGAACGCTATGTTCTTGAAATTCAGTTGTTTGTCCTCTATCCTTTTCTTGACCAGCCCCGATGTACCGGGTCTACAATAGCAGATTGGCACGGCCATCACATACCCCAGTGGCGCCAGGTCTCCTGCCTGCGTGGTCTTCATCCATAAAGGCAAGTGATCCCACTCCTTGTGTCCCAGGCTCTTCATCCTTGACCTCATGTTGGCAACAGCGTTTGGAAATAGTGTTTCGATATAGCCTAGGTCTGCACTCAACTGGTTGGCGTATCTCACTTTGGATCCTGCTGTGCTGAATGATAATCCACCGTCTGTCGTAACTTCATATTCCGTGTAGTCTGCCGCGGCATTCATGCTCGAAGCCCTAGGTCCCAGCATGGGTTTGATCACTGCATCTCTCAATTTGATTGCACTGGAGACCGCATTACCACTTTTGTTTACCAAATTATCTTTTATCTCGATGTAGACCACTTCGTACTTGGTGTCTGTTCCTTCCTTGGCCACCGCTATCTTTATGTCTCCGAAGTACAAGGTCTTGGCGGAATGATTCTGTTCCATCTGTTGTTGGAACGTAGTCAGTGTCTGTGTTTCTAGTCCTGACATCATCAGCATGTTGGGTTTTACCTTGATTCCGAATGTTGAATCTTCCGGTCTGTATATGTTCTCAACAGAATTGATGTTTGGATCCTGTGCTATACTGTAGAATATGTTCTGGTCGATGAACGACGTTGCATGACCCGACATGTTTCCATATTCCGTCTGTGTGTATGGAATATTTAAGTTTACTGTGAATTCCTTGGATGTCGCGGCCTCTTGATATTGATCGCTGACCGTGACAGTGAAAGTGTATGCTCTTGTTGAATCTGTGAAGTCGCTCGGGTCTATTGTGCCTATGAGATTGCCCTGTTCTGAAAGTGTTATCCCTGTCGGCAGTGAACCTGCCGTGATAGAATAAGTCAGTACCCTGTTTGGTTCTTCGGTCACAGCTTCGATGGACAACAGACTTGGTATGTCTGCAGTTAGTGTTCCTATAACGGTCGGCGTAGAGAATGCTATTCCTATGTCCAGCTCGCCGATCACCTTCATGGTGAACGCTTGGTCCGTGAACACATTCACGCCTGTCGTGACCACCCTGTTGGCCCTCACTGTGAATGCGTAGTCCGTTTCAACCGCTGACTGTCTGGCCAATTGTCCATACACTTCTCCGGAGATCAAATCAATATTAAGTCCAGTCGGCAGTGCACCTGACTGTATGGAGTACTCCAGGTCTCCCTGCAGTGGGTCGAAGTCTTCAACATCTATCTTGACAACAACTGCATTGTCGTGTCTGAAAGTTCCAAGGTCTGAACCTGTCCTGAACACAGGTCTCCTGTTTGCACTGAAATCCATGGTAAGTTCGGAACCATCTATTTCTGTTTTATCTATGGTGATCGCTGTGTTCGAAACTCTCCAGAAGTCCGCTGAGTACACGAATATGGAGTTGTTCTGTTCAACGAAACTGGTACCATCCGACACCCTTACTATGAAATCGAAATTTTTGCTTATGCTTTTTGTGTTTACTGTCCTGTCATATGTTCCGTCGAACTCGTCATCATCACCTGAGCCGTCATAACCTCCACGTGCTCCGTATCGTTGATCGTCTGTGAGTTGCACTATACCAGATATCAGACCCTTGGTGCTTATGGTCACCCCTGGTGGTAGTGAACCTTGTGTTATCTCATACGTTAAACTTTGTCCTGCTCTTGTGTCTGTGTCCGTGGCCTGCATCTGTAGTGAAACACTGGATCCGTCTATGACCCAGAACAGACCAACGCTGGTAGAATCATCCAGTTGTAGTTGTCCCGATGCTGTTGTGAATACAGGTGCGTCTGCACCACTCACATCTAGTGAGAATGTCCTGTCTGTGATGGTGGTACCGGCCGTGGCTCGCACGACGAAAGTGTAAAGAGTTCTCTTGGCAACCTCAGCCGGAGTACCTGTCAGTAAGCCCGTGGACGTGACCTGCATTCCTGCGGGCAGGCTTCCTGCTATCACGGAGTAAGTGATGGCCGTTGAATCGCTAGTGTTCGCTTCTAGTTGAAGAGAATATGCGACCTGCTCGTCTATGGTTGCAATTTTACCTGCCGTGGTTGTCCACACTGGTGTTGCCATTAATCTTACTCCTTACAAGGGTATTTATTGGCGATTACCTGGTATTATTCTGTGTACGAATCCAGTGTTCCAGTCGTTGTTGCAGGGTCTCACGTTCTGTGCTGTCCTGCTCACGTCGTATGGCCTCCTCCAAGCGTTTGATCTCGGAATGTGGCGATCTCTGCGGTCTGCGGTCGTTTCTGCGTTGCCTCATGTGTATCTTGCTGTAAGACTGCTGTGTTGTTGTGTTACTATGCTTGATCGTAGAACGGTATGACTCTCAGTGTTCCACCGATCTTGATCTTCAGGTATCCCGTGGGTACGCCTGGTATCGCATCTGCACTGCCCGCCGAACCAATAGTGGTCTGTGTGTCGGTTAAGATGTCCAAGTAACCTGTACCGTTTGTGTTTAACTGTAAGTCAGCATTTGACACGTGAGTAGTGATCTGGTTATCGGTTATAGAAACTTGATCTACTACCACTGATCCAGTACCGTTTGATTCTAAGACAACATCCTCGTTAGTTGAGTTGGCTTGAATCTTTGATCCTGTACCCATGAACAACGTGAAGTTGACAAGTGCTGTGCTTATTCCCATTACTCCTGGTACTGCTATTGTTACGGCATCGAGTGTCAATGTACCAGCACCGTTTGGCGCCAAGGTCAAACCTCCGTTGCTGTTTGTTGTACTGATAGTGTTTGAATTGATACTGATGTTATCCACATCAGCCCGTCCTGTTATACTTAGGTCACCAGTCACTGTTTGTCCGACAGTGGTCATGGCATTTTGTACATCTATAACACCAGAACCCGATGCGGCCAGTTCTAGATTGGCATTGGTAGCATTTGTTGTAATTTTGTTGTCTTTAATTCTTACAGAATCAACATCTGATTGTCCTGTTATTGTGTGTGTTCCAATTGTGGCGATGTCCGCTGTGTTCAAAGTTCCGACCACTGTTGCGTTCGCCATTATTTTCGTGTGTCCTGAGCCACTACCGTCTAATTCTAAATCTGCGTCTGAGGAGTTGGCTTTAATAGTGTTGTCATCTATTGTAACACCATCGATCGCAACTGCTCCGGTCATGGTCGCCGCATTTATTGTTGGGTTGGTCAATGTTTTGTTTGTAAGTGTCTGCGATCCAGTTAATGTAGCAACTGTTCCGTCGATCGCCATCGTAACTGTTTTACCTGTTGCAGTGGTTGTTATTCCTGTTCCACCTGAGAACTGTAACACCTCTGAATCTAGGTCAATTGAATTTGTCGTTGAGTCATCTGCTGTGAAGTCAAGATCACTTGCTGTGACCTGTGCGTCAACGTAAGTCTTGATTGCACCTTGCGTGGCCAATAATGTGGCACTGCCTGTCGCTAGTGTTCCATTGTCAATACCTGTGACAGTTGCACCCGTTGCCAGTGCTAAAGATGTTCCCACAGATAAAGTAGATCCTAAAGTGGTTGCCCCAGACACGTTCAACGTGCCTGTGGTCTGTATGTTCTCAGCGATGGTGATCTGTGTTGAATCGTCTGAACTCAAAGTTGTACCGTTGAATTTCATTGCACCCAGTTTGATGCTTCCTGTGCCGTTTGGCGTGACAGTTATATCACCGTTTGTGACACCTGTTGTGATTTGATTATTATTCACATCTAGATTTGCGTCCAGTGTGTTGATGTCGTTGTCAGTACCGTAAAGTTCTACGAAGTTGTCGTTTATCTTGTCAAATGCTGTTCTTAACGGATCACCTGTGCCGTCATTTGCACTTGATCCGATGTTGATACCCTGTCTAGCCATGTTATATTAATCCTTTTGTTGTTGTGGATATTTATCTGTAATTCTGTAAACCTAATGTAATTATTACAGGTCTATCAGTGTTCTCTGGAATTTGAACACTGTGGCATCACTGGAGATGTTGGTTGCCAACAGTCTCACATTGCCATCATCAATATCTGCTGAGAATGTACACAATTCACCTGGATTACCATATGAACTAGTGGAACCAGACACAGTCAAGTACGCTTCTGTGGTACTATCACCGCTTGGTCCGTGTACCAGGTTCGCTTCTACCATCTCGAATCTGCTGTTTGTTGC
>Ga0307984_1000785_pt1 | contig 13517 bp, 21 predicted proteins | sample EllFjometageno78_FD_203169 | JGI IMG/M metagenome (GOLD analysis project Ga0307984, IMG submission 203169) | Marine microbial communities from Ellis Fjord, Antarctic Ocean - #78 | ecosystem: Environmental > Aquatic > Marine > Unclassified | place: Southern Ocean | collected 2014-10-09
AAGTCTAACGGGTTCATCAGTAGCCCGTCACGCCTTGGGACCGTAGATAGTCAATGATTTGGCGCATTTCATCAGTTTCAACGCCCGGCGGATAAGGCATTCCGCCCTCACCGCGACCCGAATACACTGGCGCAGGTGATTGATACTGCGCAGGCTGTTGACCGCCAAACATTTCTAAAGGTGACGGCGATTGATAAGGCGCAGGCTGTTGGCCGCCGAACATTTCTAAAGGTGACTGTTGTGGCGGCACGTAGTTGTTGGTTGGCGTCATGCCCGAACCGCTGCCATGTTGCATCGCTGGGCGCATCTGCGGACGCATGGAACCCATAGCAGATTGCCGATCAGCATAGCCCGCAGGCTTCATCAATGCGTTACCGAGCAGGGACAACAAGCCACCACCCTCAAATTTTTCGCCAGACTGACCCATGCCACCGCCGTCAAAGCGATCTAGGAAATCAAGAAACTTCTTGTCAGCCATCAGGCCACCCCTTTTAAATTCCGTCGCAGTGGCTTACCCCACGTTGACGCCTTGCCGCCGAGTGCCGTTGCCGCGTCAGACGCTAACGTAAGGCACACAGCGTCCGCCAAGTCAGGTGAAGCCAGCCCACGCTTGCGCATGTCGTCCTTGCCTTCAGCCTTCATCTTGCCGCTGCTGACAAAACTATACCTGATTGACGTCAATTCTGCAATAAGCTGCTCGTTGCGTGGCAACTTAGCTCCGCGCTGCTCAAGCCAGCCACGCATCTTAAACCACAACTCAGCCCGCAGGTTCGTATATGTATCCTTCATGCTGGGCGATTCCGCCACGTTAATGCCACGCACAGGCAAGCCAAGCTCACGCAAGCGATCCACAACGCCGCCACCCATGCCAATAACGTCGACCATAATCTCGCTGGGACGCACACTCATCGGCAGGCCATCATACTCAGCCTTCACCCGACCCACAGTCTGCATCAAGTCCAAACCCTGCCAACTGTTAATCTCAGTTATCGTATTGCCCTGACGCTTGGCCAACGCAGTCTTGTCCGAGCCAAACCGTGCAACGTCTAAACCCCAGATGACCGTCGCCTGCCCGTCAGGCTCAATGTCGCGATGCACCGCAGCGTCAACCAAGTGAAACGGCACAATCGTGTCATCATCCGCCAGCGGGAACTCACCAAGCACCCTGATACGGTAGGCATTGCTTTCCTCACCGTAACGCAACTTCATCTCGTCGATGAAATCACGCGAAACCAACGGCGACTTAGCGCACGACCAGTGGTGGCACTTCCAACTGCCCGACAGCCGCGTCTGCGTTTCAAAGAACGTACCGCTCGATCGCGTAGGGTTGGACGCAAGCAACGTAACCGCACTGTGGCCAGACATCGAGCCAGCCGCCGCCTCAAAGACCTGTTCAGGCACACCCGACGCCTCGTCCACAACCAACATAACATTCGCAGAGTGAACACCAGCCAACGCCTCTGGCGTTTCAGCCCGACTCGTCCGAGCCGAAATAAAACCCTCCGACGGCGCAGCAATCAACGACACCCGGTCATTCTTCACATCAAGTATCGGACGCAGCGCCTCTGGCAACTCATTAATCCAGCGCTTCAACTCAGCAAACAAAGCATCAAACAACTGGCCACTGGTCGGCGCAGTCACCACAACCTTAAACGGAAACCGCGTCATCGCAAACCAAAGCATCGCCCACGAGAACGTCGTAGACTTACCCGTACCGTGACCAGATCGAACACTAATCTTGCGCTCACCATTGGCAATATCAACAAGCAACGCCTGCTGGTAATCAAACGGCTCGGCACCCAAAATCTCACGCACAAACGCAACTGGGTCATCTTTATACGCAGAAACAAAGTCTACTAACGGGTTCTCTTCAGTCATCGTCGCCACCCTCAATCTCAACAATCGTCGGCGTCACGTTGCGCATCTGACGCAAAGCCTGCAAGTGCAAGTCGCCAATATTAACATTAACGACATCACCCTTCGGCTGGAAGCGCGCCGCATCGTAGACACCCGTCATCCACTTGCGCACACCAATCTGCTCTCTGGCCGCCGCTACGTGCGTCGTCGTCAAGTCAGGCCCAACCAAGTTGTCCGCAATCTCCAACGCCTCGTCAGCCATCGCGTCGGCACGAACCTTGCGGCCCTCCGCCAGCGCACGCTTAAAGTCATCATTCGCGTTCAGCTTTCGGCTGACAAACGAACGATCCAAATCCAACTCCTTGGCCAGCGTCGCAACAGTCCCGCCGTCAGCAACCCACTGAAAAATAAAATCAGGCCCAGTGATGTCCTCATTCGCCTCGCGCGCAGCTATCTTTGCCATCGCCTCTATGGACGTAAACAGCGCCCGCTTCTTTGGTTGACCAGCCATGTTTGCTCCAAGTTTTCAAAAATTTTTCTGACCGTAACATTATTTTTTCATTGAGGGTAGGGCATTGGTTGGCTCACGTTTGCTGCCGTTTTCTTGGGAATTAGTATGTGGGTTTATACACACACACCCCCGCCGAAAGCCGAGGTCGGGGGGGGGTATCAGAATACCCCAAATCAGGCCAGGTCGGCACGAGTGACCTATAATCACCATTATGTTAATAAACGGATTCAATGATTTCAATGACTTAGCCAAACTGGACTTATATCCAGATATGAATTCGCATAATGTTGACTGAATGTGGGGTACTATGATACCCGCGCGCACCTGTACGTGAGCAGCGTTGCTGTGCGTCAGCGCACCATTCAACGTATCACCAACGCATCGCCGACCCCAAGCCAACGTACGTTACCACGCACGCCCACTCGCCTTTATCACGTCAAGTATCAGCTCATCCGCATCCATCACGGCTTCCTCGTACTGCTCGCGCATATGCATCAGCACGCTTGCGAGTGCTGACATAACGACCAGCGGATCGTCACCTTCATCGTCAACGAGGTATTGCGCCTCGGCAAACAGATCGAGCGACAGTTGAACCGTGCGCTGCCTATCGTCGTCAGTCATCGTATCACCTTACAAAAATGGCCCCAGCATTTACGCCAGAGCCTTAGTTGAGACAGTGCGGGCCAACAAGGAGAGGGAGGAACACAAAGCGCCCACACAAGCTAACCCTACGACCAGCGCCCGCTATAAGTCAAGCGTGTCTTCTAACGACGTTGGTGTGTACCTCGTCACCTTCGCATTCGGGAACGCATCCGCAACCTTGTTGACTGCTGCCATCACATCCTGCCACTGGTTCTCCATCATCGCGCAGACATCTGACACATGGTAAACCAGCCACGTCGGCCAGCGCTGGCGTATGGCTGACATCGAGCCGCTGATAACGAAGCAGTACACCTTACCCCCCCGTTCGCACAGCACGCCATCCACAGCGGGCGGCTGATGACCGCTTGCCCTTGCATTCGTGTCCATAACCTCAAGCGCCTTCATCAGGCTCTGTGCAGCCTCTACAGCCAGCGCAGTGTCACTCACGCGCATTGCGTAGTCCAACTCATCCTTCAGCTCTCTGTACCTCACCGCGTAGGCTGGCGGCACACAATCAACCAGCGTATCACCCCACACTGCCACTGAGCGTGCTGACGCGGCCACGTACGGCCTGACAGCAGCATACACCAGCGGAGCGTATGTCTCCGCGTCTGCCTCCCGCTGGAACGTGCCACGCTCTGCCATCGCTTTTTTCGCTGCCGCTGACTTTGGTTTCGCTTTAGTTGCTTTTGCCATTGTATCCCCACACCATCTAACCTGTGCCCACGCTGCACTCTTTTTTTTTACATTAAGCCAACCAAGCAAACAACTGCCCGACTGCTCCTGACTGCGACTGTGACTTGTTCCCGCGAAGCGGTAAGGAACAATTCACTGGCGCTGGCTGGCGCTGGCATGCAGTTTAAATAATAGCGTGTGACGGCTTTATGCCGACACTCATTTTAACGTAGTGCCTGAATGGGTTGACAGTTGCGCGCCAGTGATATAATTTCCGGAGGAAATTCAGGTTTCAGCAGCGGCGCGTTTGCCCACACAGCTCCCATTCGGGGGCTTTTTTTATGTTTGCAACACACGCAAGCGCGCCAGTGAAATAACCCACTGGCGCGCTTTTATGTCAACGTATTCAGGCACTTGCAAACTTGCGCGCCAGTGAACATTTTACCCGTTTCAGCACTGGCGCGCTTGCCTTAATCCGCCTTGATCGGCATCTTTTGCAAGTGATTCGTTTCTGCCTGCAATCTGGCCTCAATGGCTGCATCTTTTTCCTTGAAATTGCCCAAGTGCATGCCGCGTATCTTGGCCTGCCATCGGCCAGCGTTTGCGTTGTACGTGACGCCAGCCTTGCCCGACGTGTTGTTGGCCTGAACCGAACGCTCAGTGACTAGACATATCGGCTTTATGCCTAACCTTTTCCTTGCACGCTTTTCCCTTGCTACGTCGCGCATGATTTGACGCGCCTCTCTGTTAGCCTCGGCAAGCTGCTTGTCGCTCATGTTTGAGTAAGTCATCTCTATCTCCATTGATTGATGCGCCACTCATATAGCGCAAGTGCGCCAATGTAAACACCAGCGCACTTGATTGTTAGGCGGCTTTATCTTTATTCACTCACGGCATCGGCAAGCAGCGTGAGTAAATTACTCCACCACAGCAAACTTGATTAAAATCCCGTTCAGCGTAAAAGCAATCTGGCCTTAATGGCCTGTCCACTCGACTCTCATGCTACTGCTCCCCAACTCTGCTGACCGACTGCACGCCCTTGCGCTCCTTGCGCTGGCTCGGACTGTGGTATGTGATTTCCTCTAGCAAGCCCGTGTCCATCCACTCCTTGATGATGCCACGCGCCTGCACGGCTGACTTGTTATCGGCAGCCTTCGGGAAGTTGAAGTTGGTGACGACTGTGCCAGCGAACCTTGCCTTGTCCTGTGGGCGTGATGAAAACATTTCACCCGACTCTGGGCCAGCGTTGATGAGCGACAGCATACTGTTGACGATTGGCGTCGTCATGCCCTCCCACTTGTCTGGCAACTTATACTCGCAGCAAACGCCCACGCTCTCTCCGTTGGCCAGCGTGACTGACACCATGCGACGGTAGACGCCATTCTCTGCTGGCGGAGCTAAGTTAGCTTTGCCATTGTCCACGCGGAACAAGCCAATTACGTCATCTGGCTCCAACCCCAGCTTGTTCAGTTCCTCTTCTGTCAATTTATTTACAACTCGTGCCGACCGGGCTGCGCCGATGAGTGAGCCAGCGCCGCGAACTGAGTCGACTGTGGCTGCCTCGCCGTTTGACTTGCGAACGTGGTGAACCAAGTGAACCGCCGCTGATGTTTCGCGCGCCAGCTTGCGCAGCATGGCCACGACGACCTGAATGCTGCTGTTTGAGTTTTCGTTGACTGCGTGCGTGCTGATGAACGGGTCAATGATGACTGTGCCAATGGCATTGTCGTTCACCTTGTCGCGCATAAAATTCAGCAGCGCGTCGTTCTGCACGATGCCATCGCGCCCTTCGGCGGCCAGCATGATTGAGATTGTGTCCTCGCCGTCCATGAATAGCTTGCCTGCGATTTCCTCATGCGCAATGCCGTAGTGCTTCATGGCCGCTGCCAGTCGGATTTGCATCTCGGTCAGGTCATCCTCTAGGTTTACCAGCCACACAGATGTCGGCTCGTGTACCTTTTCGCCCAGCAGTGGCCGACCCGTAACGATTGCCAGTGCCTCGACCATAGCCAACGACGTCTTGCCGATACCGCCAGCCGACGCCGTGACTGTCAGGAAACCACGAATATACGTGCTACCATAAACCCAGCGGCGACGCGGCAACGTGGCCTCGTCAATACGTGATACTGGCGTTGGCCATTCCAGCGGCTTGTCGTCATCATCAATCATGTCTGACTTCACCTCTGGCAGTGTGTGTTGTTCGTCCGTGATGTATTCAAAGTCGTCTAGGTCTTCGCTAATGGGCGCGTCGCTAATCTGCTTGTTGACCTCTTCGAACGGGCTTGGCTTTAACTCTTGCCCGTAAGTCCGCACGGCGCTTGTGAAATCGCCAGAGTGGTCAAAGTAAACGTACAGGTCAAATGCGTCGCCCCAGCAATAGTTTTCCTTGCCTGTGCCAACGCCAGAAGCCACGTCGCTGCCCGACATGCTGACCCAGTAATCGCCGAAGCATTTCGTTGCGTGGCTGCCAGATGACTGCATCGGGCTTTTGTAGCTGTCAGATCCACCTTGGCGCTCATAGCCATTGGCAAGCAGCATATCCTCAACAGTGTGGCGTGCGTTAAACTCGTCAACTGGATCAACATTGTCGGGATACTGCTCACGCTTTGCCAGCCTGTCTGATGCACGGCGTTCACGGTCAGCGGCGGCACGCTTGGCGGCCATCTCTTCGTTCTTACGGCGGAACACAACGGTTGCATTGATCTGACCTGTCTTAGGATGCAGGAAACCTACCCCACGCTCTTTGCGGCTTTGGTAAAATAGCGGCTCACCATCAAAGCGCTTGTCCGCTGGCACGTTCGGCAAATAGATTGGCTGGCCTGTGCGCGACAGCACTTCATCGCACGTAATGCTGTGTTTGATGCGTAGCTGCTCAAACAGTGCCAACTGATAGTCAGCATAATCAACGCCCGGCAGCGGCTCGGCCAACGGAATTAGCACGCGCCACTTCTTGTTGGCCTCAGTCGCGGAGCTGGATGAGTAGTAAAGCGCCGATGTGTTGCCTGTCACGTCTTGGACGGCCTCAAACAGCTCATCGAGCGACGGATTGCCCTCGTCAACGTCGATGGCCATCATGTGATACTCGCCGTTGAGGCGTTGCGCTTCGTGGTTTCGGCCATCGTGTTCGCGGTATGAGCTGCATATGACGAAACTGGCGGAGGTTTTGTCCAACGCTGTTGGTGTTTCAACGAGACGCCCAATCTCTACTAGCGTGATGCCATCGTACATCGCTGCGCTATCGTGTACTTTTGTGTCCCGTGAACCGTGTGCAAGCAGCATGGTTGGCTTGTCTGTCGGTGTGTTTTTCGTTATGCTCATTGTGCGGACCTTTTCTGACCAGTTCGTTTTTCTCTAAGTGAACCCAGCAGCTTCCCACAGCCGCTGGGTTCTTTATTTTTAGGGTGACTTAAAACGGTATTTCGTCACCTAGATCGTTTGCCGCTGGTGCCGCTGCAATGTTAGCAAACGGGTCAGCAGCTTTTGCTGGGCCAAAGTCATCAAGTGAAGCGTCAGAGCCGCCCGACATTGTTGACGCCACTTCCTCAAAATCGTCTAGGCCGCCGCCACCGTACACTGCGTGAACAACCTGAATGGTGTCAATAAGCAACGAAATCCCACCTTGGCCGTCTGGGTCTGTTACTGGGTAGGCTGTAACCTTGATCGAGCCAGTTGAGCCACCCCAGATGTTTACGTCAGCCAGTGGCTGCTTGTCGCCGCCGATGACCTTTGGCTTTGGGTTTTCATCGCCAGCGCCGTTGGTGCCGTTACGCTTTGCGCGGAAGTTGAACGTGCCGTCGTCGTTCTTGGACATGCCAAACACTTTGCCGAATGGTGCCTTTGTTTGGCAGCTTTCGTAGTGCGCCTTTAGCTCTGCGTGCAGCTTACCAGCGGCCTCCGCGTCCATCTTCCAGCCGACGCTGTACGCAGCACCGTTGGCACGCGGTGGGCACTCCTCACTACGCTTTTCTGCGGTGTTGAACTTATAAGTTGCGCCCAAGCGAGGATATTGAAACTCAATATTGCGAACCATCACTGGTTTAAAATCTGTCTTAGCCATGTGTTTTTCTCCTAAAAGTCTTCGTTGTCGGCTGATTCTTGCTCCAGCCAAGGTGGTGTATCAATCATGTTGATACCTGTCGAATAGCCCGTTTCGTACACGTTGGTTTCGCGGGCCGTCTTTATGTCGCTGAGTGCCTTGTGCATCGCACTGTCGGCCCAGGCAACATAATCCAGTGTCAATTCAGTGACGTTAATAGCGAACGGTGCCGTCTTTTCAACGAAGACGAATATAAACCGTTCAGCCTTAAAGCCTGCACAGCGTAAAGTATGCAGATAGAAGGCCGCCTGAATTGCGTATGAGTATTTGCGGATGTCAGCCTCAACTGCCCGTGGTGAGCTGTCTTGGCAAGTCTTGATGTCGAATATCGCACCCGTCTCAGGGTCGTAGCTGTCTGGGCGGCACTTAATGTCGAGACCAGTCAACGGGTCTGTGGCGAAGAATGACGCCTCGTTGATTGTGTCCTTGCCCTCCATTTTACGCCCCACCGGGTGACTTAGCACGCTCTCGGCCACTGACATGGCCAAGTCGTAGTCACCCGCAGTCAGCAACAGCTTATCTGCGGCCTCTGCGTCTGCAAATGCGTCCGACCACTGCTTACCGCGTCGGTCAGCGCCACCGCGCACGATATTTTGGCCACCCTCTAAGCAGATGTCGTGGACTGCGGTGCCGATGGCCATTGCTGGTGTCGGCTTAAACGATGCCCGATGCTTCCAGTGTGCCAGCGACTTGCCATACACAGCTTTGACATCAGATGAGCTAATGGCTTCTGTGGCGTGGTATTCGGAGTTAGATAGTTTGTCGGCGGTTATCATTCGACGACCTCCGCAGACATCTCGCAGTCTCCATCAGCGCAAAACCTGAATTTAACGTCGCAGTCAGCGAAGCCCCAAAACACATCACTGTCCAGAACCTTATGAGCGCTTACTTGATCCCCATCCAAACCCACGCAGGCGGTAAAATGAGGTTTGCCGTCAATCACTACAACCTTAATCATCAAATTGTTAAGCGCCTCCAACATGCCAAGCTTTATCGCAAAGTCGCCATTTTGCTGGAGTACCCTATCCAAGACTGCGTTATCGCAGTTCCAGTCTCTGTCAGTTGACGTGTTGCACTTTTCTACAATGCCGCACAGGTCATCGCCGCCTTTGATTTCAATATTATTCATGCCATTTTCTCCCTTACTATGAAGCAGAACGCCTCAAAGTCCATTTCGACCAAGTAAGCGTCGTCACAATCAGTCAGCGCAGACATTGGTATTACGCAGCGAATTGGCTTGCGGTCATACTTATAGATCAACGCTGGTATCTTTTTCTCACGCTCGGCAGCGGCACAAGTCTGCGCCCACCAAGCTGCCTGGCCGCCGATTGGGCCGTCCTTGTAGCGTTTAAGCTCCAGCGTGAACGGAAAGTCAGGGTCACTTGGTATCAAGTCACCGTGCAGCCCCTCGCGGTACTGCTCTAAGTCACGCTTAAAGCTAACGCCAAGCTCATCAAATAGCATGATGGCAACTTCGCGTTCAAACGCTGCACCCTTATTGCGCCCGTTTACCATCAGTCAGCACGCGGCTGAGTCGTGTGGTATCCTGCTGCTGACGCATCGGCAATCGCCAGCATCCGCATGTAAGCTGTCACGGTCAGCCCCTTTGACTTGGCGGACAGCTTGACCGCAGTGTAGGCGGCCTCTTCCATATTGATCTGCACATTCTTCATCTGAAGTCTCCTTTTCTCGGATCAACATACCAATTAAAAAACATTGTGCAAGTGTGTTTTTTGCATTGACCTACATTTGTTTTGGTCTTAATGATATTTGTACGGTTACTCAAATAAGGAAAATTAAAATGAAACGCACTATCGAACGCACCGCCGAATTTGTATTCTTGATCGCCTTGCTGGCCATCCCGATGTTTTTCTCAGGAGGCTTTTAATATGATTGCTGCAACATGCCTCGCCCTTGCCGTTTATTATGAATCTCGCTCAGAGCCGCTTGACGGCCAGCGTGCAGTCGCAGATGTCGTCTTGGCTCGCAAGCATCATGTATCTTACCCTGATACAGTTTGCGAAGTTGTCGCTGAAGACCGTGGCAGCAAGCCTTGGGACTGCCAGTTCAGCTTTATGTGTGACGGCCTTCCAGAGCGCCCCACAGGCGCTGCATGGGCCACTGCGCAGGCCGTAGCAGCCGAAGCCATCGTTGGGCCAGCTATGGTCCACGCTACGCACTACCATACGGTAGATGTCAGTCCAATTTGGCGTCACGATTTGACTGTAGTTGGTAAAATTGGCTCACACGTTTTCTACACCGATGGCCGCTGCATCCTTGAGATGGGCTGCTCACTTCGCCCCAAGGCACGACCACAGGGGGACGTGTAATATGGAAACCGTCGCCAGCATTGAAGACATCATCAAATATAAGCAGGAGAGAGTAGATGCCATTATTTCGAGACATGGTTCGGGCGTTCGTCCGTCGCACGTCAGTGCAGACCTCGCCATCCTCAACCAATACATCCGCGACGCCGAGTGCTGCGCCGATGTTCTTAGGCTCGGACCCATTACCGCAGCCGCAATCCACCAACGGCCACTCGACGAAGTTTACGTGTGGCTCAATAAAAACCAAGAAGGAAACTAAAATGAATATGCAATCAACCACAACTACAACGCGCACAGCCGTTGTTACAAACATTACGCAGACTGGGAGCGCTTTCGGCATTGCAATCGGCGGCAACGGTGATGGTATTTTCATCCCCGTAGCGGTGGCGACTTCTGGTTTCGCGAAAGTGGGCCAACTCTTTCAAATGGATACGATTCCCAACCCAAACGAGCTGAGCCACGACAAGACGCCCCTCATGTGCGTCCATATGGCTCCTGCGGATGCGTATATCCTCGGCCATGTGCCAGCGCCAGCAAAGCCAGCCGTAACCGCCGATGAGGCCCGTGCGTTTACCAATGACATTATGAAGTTGGGCGTGTGGACCAATGGCGATATATTCCGCGAGTTAATGTGCGACCAAAATGCCAAGCGTGAGGACAACGTGGCTGCCTACGCTGCCATCGGCAACGAACTGCGCCGCATGTTTAGCGCCGACCAGTGTGCCAAGTTCACGATGCACCGAACGTCATCGCAAACCAAATCAAGCGCCGAATGGTACACCTGCTGCGCCGACGACGTTGAGCCATGCGAAATGGTGGACGAATAATGGTAAACGTAATCGGAGAATTTAGAAGTGTCAGAAACAACAATAATCACGCAGCGCCTGCTGCGGACCAACGAGATCATGGTGAAGCAAAGTGCATCCAAGGACCGACCAAACCTGAAGCAGCAATTGGAGGAACAGAAGGCACTGTTGCAGATGTTAGAACGCTCCCTAAAGCGGTGACAAAGGCTGAACGTGCCGAGGAAAGGCTGGGCGTACTGATGCTGCGCGAGGCTTTGAACGACCCGCTGATACCAAATCCGGACAAGTGGAGGCAGGCAAGAGTTTTTGCGCAAGCTAGACGCGCGCAGCTTGCAACGGAAAGAAGGGCGCGTGTTAAGAAGTACGCAGAAGAGGGCATACTGACTGTGCCGCAGGTGGCGGAACGAGAACGTGTGGTGCAAACCACTATCCGTCAAGACTGCCAACTTTTGAACGTGCGACTTCGTGCCAGCCAGATAAATGTGTCACCGTATCAGGGGCAAATCTCGGCTCGACGTGACAGGCTTGAGAAAATGGCCCCGACAAAGATGTCACGCGCAGCAGCAGCACAAGAGCTGGGCGTGTCCGAGGCTACGGTAAGGCGAGACCTTATGGTGGCGCGTATTAAATGGGAGGGGAACCGCTAATGTCTGATCGCCGCATACTAATGCTTGAGAACAATCTCAACGAGGCCCGGACGCTAATCAGCGTCTTGCAGTCTAAAGTCGCACGCCAGCGCGATGACGTGACAAGATTGCGCAATCGCGTTGATACGCTGATGCTGGATAAAAAAGAGATCACAAAAAAGCTCAACGAGCTGCGGGAGTAAGACAATGGGCAATAATAAACGGCACCCAATTAAGCAGCAAACCAAGGATATTTGGAAGCTGTCAAACGATGGTCTGTCTGGCAGGCACATCACCAAAGCCCTTGGCTTAAATCGCGGCGTTGTCAGCGGGGCCATTAATCGCGGACGCAAATCAGGCCACTGCAATAAAAAGGTGCGCACAAAGAAAACTGCTTGCAACGAAAGCCCACTGACCTACGGATATATCGGTCAGGTCATCGACGCGTTGTCTGTAGAGCAGCTTGACTGGCTGCTTTTGCAGGCCGAGCGTGTGGGATACTCGACAGCAGCAGAGTACGTCGCAGAGACCGTTATGGATGCGTTCGAGGAAGCAATGGCAAAGGAGGGTAGATGAATGTCAAAGTGTGATTACACAGTCAGAGCAGCCGTCAAAGGTGAATGCTCCGATCTCTTGGATAAACACCACTATTTATCAAGAATATCTAAGGGCTTTAAGTCTGGTGTTAATTTTGGTCTTTATTATGCAGGGGAAATTGTGGGGGTTTGTATATTTACAGGCTGGCCCGTTCCTGAGCTTCTTAAAGGCTGCTTCAATTTGGATCGAACAGACCAATCTGGTTTTTTTGAGCTTTCTAGGTTAGTATTAGAGCCGTCGCATCAAAACTCGGAACACAACTTAGCAAGCTGGTTTATAAGTAAATCTTTGCTGCTCCTAAAGCGGGGCAATCATGTCCGATGCGTGCTGTCATATGCCGATGATGGGTTTCACCGTGGCACAGTTTACGCCGCGAGCAACTTCAAGTATTACGGCATGACGAATGCCAAAAAGGATTTCTGGTTCAAGAGGCCCGATGGGTCATTTGAAAAGCACTCTCGCGGAGCGGTTAAGGGGCGTGAAGGCGAATGGAGGCCCAGAAATCAGAAGCACAGATTCCTAATCATTAACGATAAAAACCTGAGATGTAACTGGGTTGAGCAGAAATGGAAACAAACCAATGAATAGAGACGAGATACTTCAAACCGCAGAGAACTGCATCACAGTGGACCGCGCAGCGACCCACGGCAATGCCGAGAATAGCTTCCAAAAAATAGCCGAGGCTTGGTCGTGGTGGCTGTCAAATCGCAGCATCCCAGAAAGCCCACTTGAAGCCAGCGATGTCGCAATAATGATGTCGCTGTTTAAGATAGCTCGCATTGCCAGCAACGCACAGCACGAAGACAATTACATTGATTTGGCTGGCTACGCCGCGTTGGCGGGCGAAATATCAACGGTGGAATAGACCCGCAATATCATCTGCCTCGGCCTGTTGAGTAAATTCAGCGGGCCGAAGCGTCGTCGTCTGATACCCCTTTAGTTGGTAATCGGAGAATATCCGTATCAAGCCCAGCGGAATGCAGACGAACACGAAAATCTCAGTGTTTGAACCGCCACGATTGAACTTGAATGACCCAGAAAGCGTTGGCTGGATTGACGACTTGACCTCAATGCGCAGAACTCGCTTGCTTGGCAGCGTTACATGCAAGTCGCACGACCCATTGACGTGCGCAACCTCAAGTCCAGCCATTTGGAGCCTTGCGCCCACAAGGAATTCCCCAGCACGGCCAACGCCTGTTGAACTTAGTTTTATCATTTTTTCAGTGTCCGCATATTGCGTTGCACGTTAGACTACCTTACTAATTAACGTCCGATACAGAAGGTTGTGTTGGTGTTTTTGTAGCGAACACATTTTGCATTGATGGGGCAGCCCTCATCGCAAGGTGCTTTATGTGGTCGCTACTTACATCCATAACTGGA
>Ga0307984_1000788_pt1 | contig 13504 bp, 24 predicted proteins | sample EllFjometageno78_FD_203169 | JGI IMG/M metagenome (GOLD analysis project Ga0307984, IMG submission 203169) | Marine microbial communities from Ellis Fjord, Antarctic Ocean - #78 | ecosystem: Environmental > Aquatic > Marine > Unclassified | place: Southern Ocean | collected 2014-10-09
ATCGAACGCACCGCAGAATTTGTATTTCTGTGCGCCCTAGTCAGCATCCCGCTGTTCTTTTCGGGAGGCTTCTAATGATTAAGCAGCTATTAATTGTAAGCGCGCCAAAAGGCGGCTTCGCCTTTTCGTGGGTCCAAGGTGACGATAAGTCAACACAGTGCTTTATACCGGCTTACGTTGCCGCTGAAGCTGGCTTTGCGCTTGCCGCTGGCGACACTGTCTCAGCAACCATTGCGCCCAACTTTGCAGACAAGTCTGCCAGCACACCTTGGCAAGCTGTTAAGCTGCATTCGAATGGCGTGGAGGTGCAAAAGGAAGTGCCTAAAATTCAAGTTGAGCCAGCGCCGCAAACGCAAAAGCAGATTGACGCCGCAAGATACCACCTAGATCAGCGCGTCATGGATTTCGTCAGCAACACAGCCTACGCAACGACAGGCGAGATCGCATCCGCCTGCCATATTGACCAGAGAACAGCCGGCAACTCAGCCCAGCGATGGTTCAACAAGGACAAGATGGCGCGTGCTGATGTCTACCGAAAGTCGGGTCTGTCGAAGCCATCATTCGTGCTGTACGCCTCAGACGCCCACAACTTTCTGGAGGAGGACCAGTGATTGCCGCAGCAATCTTGGCCGCTGTCGTGTATTTTGAAGCGAACAACGCAGTCACAGAATGTCGCCTGCCTGAGTGTTCACTGCGCCCACAGGCGCGGCCAGAGGGAGGTAAGTCATGATTGAGTGCCCAGAATGCGGAGGAAGTGGCGAGGTTGAGGTGGATTATTATGCGCCTCAGAGTGCAAGTAGAGATGTGGGCGACGTCTACAGTCTTATAGAGGAATGCCCGCTATGTGACGGTAGCGGCGAAATAGAGGTTGAATAAATAATGGTAAACGTAATCGGAGAGCATAATGCACAATTCGAAACAATCAGATCACATAGCGGAGCAGTCGCAAATCATCCTCAATCGCTTGATGCGGATCAACGACATCATGCTGGAGCGCAGCTCAGTGAAGGATCGCCCAAATTTGAAACAGCAATGCGAGGAAATGCGTGCGCTCTTGGAGATGTTGAAGCGATCCCTCCGGCGTTGACCAAGGCAGAACGTGCCGAAGAGAAACTTGGCATGGCAATGCTGCGCGAGGCCTTGCACGATCATCGCATCCCCAACCCACCAAAATGGCGTCAGGCAACGGCACTAGCCCAAGCTCGCCGAGCGCAACTTACAAATGAGCGTCGGGAGCGTGTAAAGTTTTACGCAGAGGAAGGCGTTTTTACAGTACCTCAGGTCGCTCAAATGGAGCGCGTCGTCCAGACCACGATCAGGGCGGACTGTCAGGTGCTGGGTGTTAGACTGCGTGCAAGTGCAATTAAGACGACGCCGTATCAAGAGGACATTTCGGCGCGTCGGGATCGACTTGAGGAAATGGCCAGCACTATGATTACTAAGCACGCAGCCGCCGCTGAATTGGGCGTTTCAGAGGCCACTGTGCGGAGAGATATAATGATAATGAGGATCAGGTGGAAAGGGGGCAACCAATGAGTGACCGAAGAATATTAATGTTGCAGAATAATCTGAATGAGGCTCGCACGTTAAACAGCGTTCTTCAGAGCAAGGTTGCCCGCCAGCGCGATGAAATAACGCGCCTGAGAGATCGCGACATCATCAGCATGTCGGATAAGAAACAGATGGCTAAAGAGCTGAACGAATTTAGGGACGCAGAAAATGACTACGAATAAACGCCATCCAATCCAGCAGCACACCAAGGATATCTGGAAGCTCAGCAACCAGAATGTGCCTCAACGTGAAATCACAAAGATGCTCAACCTTAATCAAGGCGTTGTCAGCGGTGCCATCAACAGGGGGCGCAAATCAGGCCATTGCAATCAGAAGGTGCGCAACAAAACTACCGTTCGCAACAGCTCTCCGCTGACGTATGGCTACATCGGCCAAATAATTGACGCATTGTCTGTTGATCAATTAGACTGGTTGCTGAGCGAAGCAGAAGATGTGGGTTATAGAACTGCGGCTGAATACGCTGCGGAGCTGGTTATGGACGCTTATGAGGAAGCTAAGCATGGAAAATAAATCAGTAAAGCACGACGCCGGCAAGCCACGGGTGGACCTATTCCCACCGCAAGCAATCTTGGCCATATCTGAGGTGTTGGGATACGGAGCTGAAAAGTATTCAGACCACAACTGGCAAGAGAATGGCGGCATGAGCTATTCGAGAATGTATGCGGCTGCACAGAGGCACATGCTGTCGTTCTGGGATGGCGAGCAAGCAGACGGGGAGACTGGCATGTCACACCTCGCGCACGCAGCCTGTTGCATCGTCTTTCTGTTGAGCTATGAGATCGACGGCAACGGAATAGATGACCGCCGAGACTAAAGCAAAAACAGACCCTCTATATCATCGTCTTCGGCCTGTTGAGTAAATTCAGCGGGCCGAAGTGTCGTCGTCTGATGCCCCTTTAGCTGGTAATCGGAGAATATCCGTATCAGTGACAAAGGTATGCAGCAGAATACGAAAATATCCGCATCTGAGCCGCCACGGCTAAATTTGAATGACCCAGAAAGTGTTGGCACAATGGACGACTTTACTTCAACGCGCAGCACACGCTTGGACGGCAGCGTCACATGCAGATCACAGGTGCCATTTATGTGGGCGATTTCCAAGCCACTTATCATTTGCAGCTTGTAAGCCGCCATGAACTCGCCAGCGCGGCCAATGCTTGTGTGATCGCGTGGTCGGTATTTATTATGCTGCACACCGCTCAACTTAAATTGAGTTAAAATAAATCCCGACCACACCTCATAATAGCGCCGCGCCTAAGTGTCGGCAAGCCACTTGTAAATCATATTCGTCTGCTTCTCACGATCCGACAATCCGTGCGTGCCGCCGTTTACGCGCTTGGTGACTTTGCGGATGACCTCATCGGTCACTCCCTGATCGGCAATGTCAAACAGCTTATTGGATTTGAAGAACCACAGCGCAGTGTCAAACGCATATTCTTCCTCCGCCAAGTCTGGATTATCCAAGACGATGTTAAGGTCCATGTCCTTGGCAAAGAGTGAATAGTTATCCTTGCCGGTAAGTTGCAGGAAGCCACGGCCACGCCACTTGTAGCCCTCGCCATCATTGCCCATACGCCCGCCGTAGACTTTATCTGCAAGCCCTTTGGGGTTCTTTGCGTATGGTTCTGCGTCAGCCACTGTTTTGAAGCGTGACGGCCACACAGCTTGGATGCGCTCCGGTGTCGAATAATACAGCCCTTCGCTTACACGTTTGAACCCTGCGCTTTCGTGGTGAGACTGACCCAAGATGTGAGCGCCACGTTTGGGCGATAGACCATAGTGCTTGCAGATTGCACGCGCGGTGTTTGGGCCGAAGGCTCCGTCAGCACCGACGCCGACTTTCTCCTGAAGCCGCTTCATTGCGTTGCTCATATCATTTCCTTCCAAAAAACTTAGTGGCCGATCTCACGGCAAAGCTGCTGGCGACAATAACGCCCAATGTGTATTGATACCATTCGGGCATGGTGGACAGCGCGTCAAAGCCGTCAGCCACAGTTTTACGCCCCCACTCGCCGCAGAACGACAAAACCAATGGTATGCTGAACAGTATGACGAGAAATTCATCTTTCCAACTGTTCTGAGTACCTTGCGCCATTATGCGCTCCCAGTCAGCCTCGGACGTTGCAGCGGACAACATGATCTTTGCTTTAGCGTCGGCCTCGGACACCTTCATTCGCGTCTCAGCGGCCTTGGTTTCGACCTTAGACGACAGCCATGTGCTTGCGAGTGACCCCAGCGGACCTAGTAGTGCTTGAAACATCATTTCTTAGCCTCCATTGCATTGAACCCAAAGTAAGCAGCAACGACACCTGACGCAGCAACAACATACACTGTGGCGATGTCGGCGATCAAGTTAGCCGCAGTCTCTAAGCCAAGAGCAGACGCCAATACGATAGCAAACGGATACAGCAGCATGCCAGCAGCGCAGGCTGTGGTCAGGCGGCGCTGCGTGTCGCGCTTAGCGTCGTTGTCATTCATCTCTCGCCAACGATCCTCAAGGGCCAGCTTTTGCCACTCAACCTCGTCAATCTTTCCGTTTTTGTTCAGGTCAGCCTTCTCAAACTGTGTCATGTTTAACTCCTTTATTTTGGTATAATCTCGAAACAATAAACTGATGTTGTGCTGTTCTTAACTAAAACCATCGCCTCTTGTCTGGCATTGACGCAATCATCTTGCGTAGTGTGCTGACCAAGCACGTAATGATCGAGGTTGTTATTGGAGAACATAAACCAAACAAGAAACCACATCACAACTTCCCCTGATAGCGAGCAAAATAATACAGCGCAGTAGCAGCACCGCCGGCTGCGGCAATGAAGACAGCAGCACCAATAACGAAGTTGATAGCGTTGTCTATGAACTCCTGTTTTTTGTACGCCTCTTCCTTGCGGATGCGTCGCATCTCTGCCTCAATAGACAAAACCTCTTCCCACGCTGACGGGCCATACGTCCATGATATATGGTCTTTGATCTGCTTTCGCATCTCTTGCATTTTCTTCTTTTGCGCAAATATCTCAATGGCGTTCGCAGAGTTATCGGTCATCATCTTATAGAAGGGCGGGTTCTTGGCTTTGTCTTCAGCATATTGAAAGTCAGAAAACGCTGACCCCCATTTTGCCAATGTGCCAGACATCTCTTGAATATCTTTACCGGCGCTAATACCTTGTTTCAGAATATTAAAAGCAGAGGTCGCCAATCCGACCGCTGTGATTGGATCAATCATTTTTCCATCAGGCGGTCGATCTTTTCTTCCAGCCTATCAAATTTACTCATGATTTGCGTCAGCACTTGGTTGCTGTCAGATTTGGTCACATATTCCTTGGCCATCTCTTCCCTCGTCCTATTCAAAAGCGTCCGCAGACGCGCCAACTCATCCTGCTGACCTTTCGCCCACCACGCAATGAAGCCAAGGGCAGCGGTCAATCCGACACTCCAAAGAGAAGCCATCTCCATTATCAGACAGCTTTGACGTTGATGTTAATAATTTTAATCAGGCGCATGTGTGGTCCTCATGGGTTTAAGGTGTGAACTTTTTTACAGATTAGCACACACAAGGCGCTTGCGCTAGTTGAACACACCTGTTAACACCGTGCTAACGATGGAGAGTGTAATGGATAAATTGAAGCAAATCGGGCCGCGTATTCGTCAGGATGTCTACGACGCGCTGCACGCATACAGCGATGGCAGTCGCATGAGCATGTCGCTCATCGTCGAGCTGGCGTTGAAAGAATATCTCATGACAGAAAGGGAAACGCCAGATGATAATCGGGATTGATTGCGGATACCGCACCGGCGGCGTAGCCCTAGTTGGCAACGACTGGGCGGAAGTGCACGACCTCCCGACGTACAGCGAGGGCGGCGTTGACGTTCTGGCGCTGATGGACATCATTAAGTCCGTCGAGAAAGTGGATCACATATATATTGAGCGTCAGCAGGCAATGCCTCGCCAAGGGGTCGTCTCAACATTCAAACTGGGTTTTGGCTATGGTCAAATCAGCAGCACCTGCGCACTGTCACGTATGCCGTTCTCAGTGGTATCGCCGGCGAAGTGGAAACGGGATCTGGCCCTCCCAAAAGATAAAGACGCGGCTCGTCGCCTTGCCCAGCAATGGTTTCCGGCGCTAAGTGAGCAACTCAAACTGAAGAAGCACGAGCACCGCGCCGAGGCGCTGCTCATTGCCAAGTGGGGAAAAGGGGACAGGTAATGCCAGTTAAGCAAGACATATCCAACGAGGAATATCACCTCGACCCAGCGCTCAGTGCTTCCGGCGCAAAGACGATTGCGTTGCAGTCACTGGCGCACTTCAAATACGCTAAGCGCAAGGCGTCTACGGCGTTTGACGTTGGCACAGCCGCGCACACGCTGGTTCTTGAGCCGCATCTCAGTGGCAGCGTTTGGTGCGGGCCGGAGACACGCCGTGGGAGCGCGTGGAAAGACCAGTACGCGGCAGCGGCTGAAGAGGGTGCAATCCTGTTGACAGAAGGCGACTACCAAGTCGCAGTCGATATGGCGAACGCTGTGAGATCGAACGCTGCGGCAATGGAGCTGCTTGGCGGCGACCTTCTGGTTGAGCAGAGCATATTCTCACACGACGCGGCGACCGGCGTTGACATGCGCTGCCGCCCCGACGGATGGCGCAAAGACATTGCCGCCGTGATAGATCTGAAGACGACAATTGATAGCTCGCCAATTGGGTTTTCGAAGCAGGCGGCCAATTTTGGCTATCACTTGCAGGACCAATTTTATCGTCGCTGCATGCTCAACGATGGGCATGAAGTCGACCGGTTTATCTTCATTGCCGTGGGTAAGGACGCACCTTATCCGGTCGGCGTATACGAATTGGACTACCATTCGCTCGAAGAAGGGGCGGCTGGTGTACAATATGCCTTGGAAAAATATTCCAGTGCATTAAAGACGAACGTCTGGGACTACGGTTATGGCGAGTTGCAAACTCTCCAGATACCGCCCTATTCGTTCAAATTCACTCAGGCAACATAGGTCAGGAGACACACATGCCAATTTCATTCGGATCAAACGACAGCTCAGGCGCAAGCAACTACATTCGCGCCAACCTCCCGCAAAATCGCTGGTGGGCCAAGACAGATGCAGGCGATGAGAACATCGACATGGATCGCGGCTTCGCGATCGACATCAAGAACGTGGTGTTTGGCTGGCTACACATCGACGTGGGTGTTCGCGACTGGCAGCCTTGGCCAAGCACTTCGCAGGGCACTCCACGTCCAAGCGAGAACCACAAGAACGGCTTTGAAGTAGCCTGCTGGCTATCTGATGGCCGTGAGGCGACATTTAGCGGCAACTCATACGGCTTGGGCCAGTTTATTGCGAAGCTGTACAACAAGGCTGAGACGATGCCAGAGTTTGCACAGGGTAAGGTTCCTGTAGTGCAGATCACGTCATCGACACCTGTCGTCATCGGCAAGGGCACCAGCTACGACGTTGGATTTGCGATTTCATCGTGGATCGACGCACCGGCTGCTGGCGCTGAGCCTGCACCGGCACCTGTCGCAGAGGCTGCACCAGTTGCAGCGGCACCGGCGGACAACAACTTCGGCTTCTAAGGCAACTGGGGGGCGCACGCTGCGCCCCTTAAACAAACAAGAAAAAGGGGAAAAAGGTGTCCGAAGCATACTTCAAAAAGGTTTTAGATGGTGCGGTTGATGATGTAACCGCGTCAATGTCTGGCGGTAGAAACGAGAACCTGAACAAGGCGGCGTTCTCGATTGGTCGTCACGCCCACTTGTCGCCGGCAAACATAGACAGCGCAATTATGGCGCTGCACGCCGCAGCTAAGCAGGTCGGCCTCAACGACATCGAGATTAAGACGACTATAGGGTCAGGCTTTAAGCGCGGGGGCGAGAACCCCAAGGAGCTGGAAAGCTCAGACAGCATGCCGTACGTGGCCAGCGAACTTGACCGCTTGGTGACACGTCTGGCTCAGAAAGACTTAATCGCACGCGACGACGAGACGCGCGCAGACAAGATACGCAAGGCCAGTGATGCGTGGGATCGTGCAGTGCCGATCACGCGCGAGAACACAGACGCCGTGCGCCCAGCGCTGCTGTATCTGAACTCACGCGGCTTACGGGCGTCTACAGCGGACGGCGTGGCGAAGTTTAGCCCGAACGTATACGACGGGCCGGCGATCATCTTTGCCGCAACTACACCGGAAGGAGTAGTTGAGGGCATTCAGAGCGTCTTACTAACACCAGAGGGACGCAAGCGCGAAGTCAATGGCATCAGCAAATACTCGCGCGGCGTTATCGCCGGAAACGTAATGCAAATTGGCGCAGCGCAAGGCGATAAGCCGATATGCCTTGTTGAGGGGCCAGAGGATGCGCTGAGCGTCAGGCAGGCCGTGCGCGATGACGCAATCGTCGTGTGTACGTTTGGCAAGGCCGGCATGTCCACATACACGCCGCCACGGGCGTCCGATGTGACGATATGTGCAGATCCGGACCTCGACGTTGATAAGTGCTCGGATGTGCTACAGGGTGACGGCTCGACGGCAGTGCATGTGGTGCGGTTCGACATGCTTGGCATTGAGAACGTCAAGGATGCCAACGACTATCTACGTGAGGCAGGCGAGGACAAGCTACGCGAGGCACTTGCCAGCGCAAAGCCGGTGTCCGTCGTTGTGCAGGAGAAAATGGAGAGCGAGCGCCAGTGGCCAACTGCGTTCGTGCCGATCGATCCAGAAAAGATACCGAAGCGCCGCTGGGTGTATGACACGGCGTATATACGTTCGTATGTCTCTGTGTTGGCGTCTCAGGGCGGCGTGGGCAAGACCAGCCTGCAAATTGTAGAGGCTCTGGCGATTTGCACGGGCCGAGACTTGCTTGGCGAGCCGGTACATGAGCGCACAAACGTGTGGCTGATCAACTTAGAAGATCCGATGGAGGAGGCCCAGCGCCGCATCGCAGCCGCAATGAAGTATTACAACATCAAGCCGCAGGACATCGAGGGCCGCCTGTTCGTGGATGCTGGGCGCGATGTGCAGATCAAGTTTGCGATACAGAACCGTGACGGCGTCACAACGAACGACGAGATGGTGCAGTACATGTCCGACAAGATCGAGCAGTACGGGATTGGCATGGTGTTTATCGACCCGTGGGTTGGCGCGAACGACGGCATCAACGAGAACGACAACGTGGCGATGAATGCCGCTGTATCCGCTGCACGCTGGGTCTGTGACAAGACAGACTGCGCGATGGTGTTGACGCACCACGTCCGCAAGTCAAACGGGGATGATGCCACGGTTGACAGCATCAGGGGCGCAGGCAGTTTAATTGGCGCAGCTAGAGCAGCGAGAGTTGTCAACAAGGTGTCTATGGAGGACGCGATGAAGCTGGGTGTGAACGAGAAGGAGGCTCTTGGCATCATGCGAGTTGATGACGCCAAATCGAACCTCGCGCCACCGGCGGACAAGGCCGTCTACAGGCGCATGCACGGCGTGCTTCTACCCAATCAAGAGTATGTGGGCGTCGCCATACCATTCAAAATGCCAGACTTATTTGACGGCGTGAAGGCTAAGCACGCGATGCTGGTTCAGCGCGCAGTGGGCGTGGCTGAAGAGAACGGCGACCCGTACAGGGAAAACGTGCGCAGCAAGAACTGGGTCGGCAAGGCCGTCGCCAGCGCGCTTGAGCTGGACATTGATAAGAAGCCGGAAAAGGCGAGGGCCAAGGCAATCGCGGAGAAGTGGATACAGACAGGCGTGCTGAAGCTTGAGCAATTTTCTGACAAGCGCGCAGGTAGGGACGTCACAATCGTGTCGGTGGGTGAGTGGATCACCAGAGCAGAGGCGGGGCTATGAGGCCGCTATACGAGACCCAGCAGGACAGGGACAACGAGCAGGCGCTGTCAAGTATCATAGAGGCGGAGTTTAACTGCCAGCTCACAAAGATGCCGATCAAGCTGTCGCTAGACTTCATGGCAACCAGAGATGGCAGCGCCGTGGCATTCATAGAGGCGAGGCAAAGGAAAACAAAGATGCTACAGTACCCGACGTACATGATTTCGCTGTACAAGGTTATGATGGCCAATACACTGACGCAGGCGACGGGGCTGCCGTGCTTTCTGGCAGTGCAGTGGAGCGACGCCGCCGGCATATGCAAACTGCCCGCCGAAGACATGGATATACAGACCGGCGGGACAATGCGTCGAGGTGATCCGCAAGACATAGAGCCAGTCGCGTACTTTGATGTGGCTTCGTTCAAGGTGTTGTCGTGATGCCCTCCACAGTGTGTTTTAGTGACTGTGGAATACGTGCGGCACCGTGGTAATATTAGCCCGTATTCTCTCCACCACAGTGTACCCCTATGTATAGGGTACTGTGGAGGAAGGGGATGCGTTGTGGGAGAATGACTGTGGAAAGATTTAACGTAATTGCGAAGGGAGAGATGGATCATGGCAAAGACTAAGGCGGAGGCGAAGAGGCGTCCGACACATAAGGAGATCAAGGCGAAGGGGTCGTTCTCGACTGAGGGCGAGGCGAAGGTTGTCAGTGCTGGCGTGTGGGGCCAGTTACGCCCGCTCGATGAAAAGGCGAGGGCGAAGACTGAGCGGTGGGGTGACACGTTGCCCGACCTAGTGTCGCCGGAGCTGGCGGGAAGATTTGAGGCGGCATACGAGGCGCTGTACGAGAAGGTCCATGCAGATGACATCGTTGGCACCAATCAGATTGCCGCGCAGCTTATGCGTGCGTGGGATGTGCTGGAGAGCGAGGCGATAGCTGCGGGACATCAGCCGCTACTGCCTGACGGTTTCTGTGTGAACCTTGGCGGGCATGTTACGTGCTTTGCGGCGTCGGGCGTCAGCGAGTTGCGCAGGAAGCACCCTGATTGGGTCGTGTATGCCTTCGAGGACGCAGCACGTCTGCTGAAGCATGACTGGACAGAGCAGTTTACCGCAGCAGCGTTCAAGGCATTCCCAGAGGCGAGCGTCACTAGAGTGAAGCGTCCCGATGAGCCGGTGAACTACGATCTTGGCGGTGACGAGATACCATTTTGAAAGGATAGACGATGTCGAGAAGTGAAATTGCAAGAGCTAAACTGGATGCGCTAGACGCGCGGGGCGAGGATGACATCTTCGAGGAGCTGGTGTCGGGCACAAGCATGCGTGACATGTGCAAGAAGATGAACGTGGGACACAAGCTGTGGTACAAGTGGGTCGACAGCGTGAGTGGACGCAGGGGGCGATATGAGGACGCGCTGACAGAGGCTGCGCACTTCTACGCAAACAGGGCCATCAGCACAGCGCAGGGAACTGAGCCGGCGACTGTGAACGCTGACAGGCTGCGAGTGGACACGGACAAGTGGATGGCGTCCAAGCTGTCGCCGCAATACGACACGCGGCAGAGAGACGTGGCGATCAACATCAGCGTGACAGACTTGCACGCGCAGGCTGCGATGCTGCTTGGTTCAGTGTTGGAGGGTGAGGCTGAGGACGTGACGATTGCGGGAGAGCTGGGATACGATGACGACGATGATGACGTGCATGACGTGTGAGAGGCGAAATCACGCATTGGCTCACAATTGTGAGCGCGGGCGCGCGCGGTATCATAGCACCTCATTTGTGTCAACGATGCTGCCGCGTTCCGGCGATTTCGCGGGTCGCGATAGGTCCAGTTTAGCTAAGTCATTGATTTCATTGAATCCGTTTATTAACATAATGGTGCTTATAGGTCATTCGGACTGCCAGATGCCAGAAAACCGCGATTTGACCCCCCCCGCCAAAACTTTCGACGGGGTGCAAATGCTAATGACCCCAACACATATCCACTGACCCCCTCAGCCCAGCAACAGGTGTTAACATGACCTCGAAAAAAAATTCCAAAGATAACCCGTTTACGCAATTGCTAACACGTTACCACAGCGACCCCGTCGCCTTCGCCCGCGAGGTGATCGGCATCGAGCCTGACGCGTGGCAGGTTGAGCTGTTAGACGCGATTGCGGCCCCGAACGAGCGCCGCATATCCGTTCGTTCTGGTCACGGTGTCGGCAAGTCGACGGGCGTTGCCATTGCCGCTATTTGGCACGTACTGCTTCGCTTTCCGAGTAAGACGGTTGTCACGGCCCCCACCAGCTCGCAGCTTTTTGATGCCTGTTTTGCTGAGATGAAGAACGTGGCCAAGCGTCTGAAGCCTCCGTTTAGCGAATTGCTTGAGATCAAGTCTGACCGGATTGAGCTGAAGAGCCACCCAGAGAGCACGTTTATTTCGTGCAGGACGTCCCGTGCTGAGCAGCCCGAAGCGCTCGCCGGCGTCCACAGCCAGCATGTGCTTCTGATTGCGGATGAGGCGTCTGGCGTTCCCAACGCCGTATTTGAGGCTGCGTCAGGATCGATGTCTGGCCACAGCGCAACGACTGTGCTTACGGGCAACCCGACGCGTAATACTGGCTTCTTTTACGATACGCACACGCGTTTACGTGAGGACTGGTATACGATGCACGTATCCTGCGTCGACAGCTCCCGTGTAAGCGACGATTTCGTTGAGGACATGAAGAGGCGGTACGGCGAGGACAGCCCCGCGTACCATGTGCGTGTTCTTGGAAACTTCCCCCCGTCGGAGGAGGACACGGTTATTCCGGTGTCACTGATCGAGCATGCGATGGCCAATACCATCAAGATTGACGAGGACACGCCGGCGATCTGGGGCGTTGACGTCGCGAGGCAGGGTGGCGACAGCTCCGTTTTGGCGCGTAGGCAGGGTCCGGTCATACATCCGCTCACTGTCTGGCGCAACTTGGACCTTATGCAGCTCACGGGCGCTATTAAGGCGGAGTATGATATACTGCCCCCGTCCAAGCGTCCCATCGAGATTATCGTCGACAGCAACGGCTTTGGTGCTGGCGTTTTGGATCGTTTGCGTGAGCTGGAGTTACCGGCGCGCGGCCTGAACGTGTCAGAGCGCAGCTCGCAGAAGGAGACGTACCTGAATTTGCGTGCTGAGCTGTGGTTTAAAGCTAAGGAGTGGCTTGAGGGCATGGATGTTGTGCTGCCCAAGGACGACGGGCTTTATGCTGACCTTGCGGCCCCACGGTATCATTTTACCTCATCGGGAAAGATGCAGGTCGAGGGCAAGGAGGCCATGAAGAAGCGCGGCGTCAATTCGCCTGACCGCGCCGACGCCGTCTGCCTTTGCTTGGCCAACCACCACACGACGATGGCGTTTGGCCGAAGTGCTGCCGGATCGTGGAATAAGCCGATACGGCGCTCGATACGCGGCGTTGTTTAAACGTAGAAACGGGGGCCGTAGCCCCCGTTTAGTTACGCCAGCTTGAATTGACGGCTGCCGATGGAGCAGTAGATCGACCGCTCAGAGGGCGCAGCCGGCGCAGGGGAGCGGTCGATTATGGCTTCAACGGCTTCTGACGTGCCGCCAGTGGCAAATCCACCGTCGTATTGAGCAACCCAGCGGTTGCCGTCAAAGTGGATAGCTGCGTGTTTGTAAGTATAAGACATTTCTGCCTCCTGTTTTTTGTGGGCTTCATTGCCCAATCCTTGGTTTGGTAAGTGCCGGACGGACAGGACAGGCAGCGGACATGTCCAGCGCATGTCCGCCGTTGAGTTATTAGTTGTGAGTGTCGAAAGACTGATCCCAGCCTGCGTCCGCGTTAAGTGGCCGTATGACGAAGGTCTGGTCCATAATTGGACCGATCGGATCGGTTAGCGTGCCATCGTGTAGGCATCGGCGCATTGCTGCGGAGGTATTCCCGCGCATAATCCAACGCATTGCAATAGTCTCTGCGTGGACAATATCGTCAGCATCCAGCTCCTCGAAGCGATCAGCAACAGACATGTCGCTGTCGGTTTCGACGTGGACAACAAACGCTGGCTTGCGTCCGCTCATACGCTGACCAGCAGCCTTGTCGGAAAGTAGGAAAGAAAGAGTGTTCATAGCGTGCCCTCCAG
>Ga0307984_1000792_pt1 | contig 13467 bp, 32 predicted proteins | sample EllFjometageno78_FD_203169 | JGI IMG/M metagenome (GOLD analysis project Ga0307984, IMG submission 203169) | Marine microbial communities from Ellis Fjord, Antarctic Ocean - #78 | ecosystem: Environmental > Aquatic > Marine > Unclassified | place: Southern Ocean | collected 2014-10-09
TGTGGTCAGGTGAGCTGGAGCTTGCGCTACATCATCTATATCTGGTTTGGGGTTAGGGTTGCTTTTTGTTGCTTTAGGCAGCCTAGGGGCTTTAGGCTTCTCTGCAGGCAGGTATCTATGTAGAGATTCAGGCCACACCTTCCTGAGCTGTAGAGAGCCGGAATACCGCTGCATAGAGTCCTCAAGGAACTCAGTCATTTCTACCTTCTCACCCTTAATAGTTAAAGTGTCTTCGCAGATCACTGCGGCTTCTGCTAATAGACGTTCATCCAGCCGTTCGGCCGGAGCTGGTTCATTCCAGTTGCTATTACGGCTTTTTAACTTACAAGGATTTATTAGTCCGTCCTTATCATAATGGCTCCAAGTTTCACTTACGGCATATGTGCCGTCCGCAGGGTCCTTCTTGTATTTTACATGTACTTCGTAAGTATCGTGACGGCTAATCATTTCTAGAGGTAATATGTCGATCGTAGATAGCATTGGGGCTAAGAATAATTCTCTATTCCGCCGTGCTATATCATGTTTACGCCCCTTGATTTCATCTTCAGTTTTGCTATAAAGGTCAGCCAATATTTTGTCCTTTATAGTCCTTATTGCAGATTGAGATAGTCTTGCCATTAGTTTTTCTCCAGCAGTTCTTGTAGTCGAAAAGTATTAATTTGTCGGCGAACTTCACACATTTCGCTATCGTGAATATTAGCAGAATACTTGATATAATTAGGGATATACATGTTATCTTTTGCGCAGATATCCCCTATTCTCCAGTTAATGCAGGCACGTTGAGTGCATATTTTTATATCAAAAAACGACATTGAATTGCCTCTTAATTAGTAGCAAGGCTTAGCGCCTGGAACACGATGATGTTCAGTATGTAAGGTTAAGGTAGTTGTTGTCAGTTACCGGATTTGCACCAGACCGAAGGGTTAACAGCCCAACATGCAGTTTATCGGCTTCAATGGAGATCAGGCCATATTCACACGCACACACTCTCACCGACATAAAAGTTAAGAAAAAAAAAGGTGAACCCCCTAAGGGATCCACCGAGTTTGCGCAGCCATTGTACCATAACGTGGTCAGGGAAAGCTGCGTGTTAGGATAACATATAACTACTGTCTAAGATGCCCTCAGCTAGGTCGTTACTAAACTTAATAACTCCCATCTTAGGGTTACCTGTGATTTGCCTTAGGATATCTCTAAAGATATTACCTTCAGCAACTTCAGCCATAATCTCGCGGTAACACTGGGCTACCTCTTGTAGATGATCTGGGCTGAATACAAAGCAATCATGGATATGGCTTAACTGAAAGTCACAACGTCTGATCATTTCCCGAGCGATATACCCATCAATTGAATGGATTACGTTAGGGCATAATGATCTAAAGTTATCAGAGTTAGTTTGCTCATAATAACGTAATGGGATATCGCCGAGCTCATCATCCATATAGGTAGCGTTAATACCCTCAACCACCGGTACATATACCGTGTGGCCATCAGGCATAACCCATGAATGATGATCCGCCTCAGGATCCCAACACTCGTTAATAGCTTCCATGACTCCCTCTGCACCAGGCAGGAGACCTTCAATGACTTCATAGAATACAGCTAGTTCTTCCTCGGAGAGGAGTGCTTTAGGCGTAGCCTTAGAATTATAGAAGTGAGTCATCACACATTGCTTACCAATTTTACGTGGTATTGGTTTATCAAGCTTAGCGTTCATTAGATCAGTAACTTCAGCATAAACATCATATCTAACATTAGGGTCGATAGCATTAACATACGTTGCTGTCGTACGACACCCAGATATAGCAGCCATGATTTGAATGCCTGATGACGTAGCATCTAAGCTCATTACATAGCCTGAAGGCTTGCCTGCACGGCAATCATCCAGTGCTCTAAGGGCCTTCCTGCCTAGGATAGGCTCGTCCCACACAATGTCATCTTCATCTTGTTCACAAACGAATTTGATACGTTCTTCCCAAGTAAGCTTGTCTTGACCCATATGATTGGCGATCGCCACAAATAGGTTAACTTCGCTTTTGATGATTTCTTTATTATGTAAGGACAGCAAGGCTTTGCCATATTCGTTAGATTGTAAGTTTAGGTCGTAGCCAGAGGAATAGCTCCGGCCGCGAGAGTCATAGCGCCATACAAAGTGGAATGGGCTACCTAAGTATTCGTTAATAACTCTTAAGAATTTCTTCTTATTAAGGTTACGATTAGTCTCCTTCTCAAGAAGATAAGTATCTGTATCGATCTCCCATTCAACAGCCTGGAGCTTATTAATAACATCATAAGCTAAAGGCCTAGCATGTTTAGTAAACCGGCTACCAAGCACAAGGTGCTTAGATTCCCATAACCAACCACCGTTGGTGTTATCTGACCATTGTAGAGGTAGAGTCTTCATGGGAGGTAGATACTGTAGTTTAGCTATTTTCTGCTTAGTTTTCTTATCTAAGGTGAAGTTAGGATTAACATACCATTCTTGGTCAATTTTAGTGAGGGTGTATAAGCCAGCATCTCGGCATAACTTAACTAATAATATACCCCACTCAAAGGCTTTAGCAGAATCACTGATTCCGGCCGCATGCCCCAGCTGAGTTGAGATAGCTTGGATAGGTCTACCAACCTTCTCGCATAAAATAATTGAGAAGAATTTAATAAAGATCTCCTTATTAGTTACCTTACCTCGGTTAATACCGGAAATACCATTAAGGATATTAAGCTCCATTCCTAGTGGAATGTCCCCAGTAATAGCCTCTAAAACGATTTCATCAGTGATCCGGGTGGACCATGATGTTTCTAATAGATATTGGTCAATTGCTTCAGTCATAGAGATCTCCATCTTATAAGTGAATGAAATTATAGAGTGTCTAGCCACGCCTCAACACTTTCCCTGAGATTTAGTCGTTTACCATTAGCGGATTTAATAAATCCATATGGGGCAATAAGATGTTCAAACTTAGCCATATGTGCAGGGTCTAAATGCAAGGAAATAGTATCAGATACGGCACCATTGATTGTGCGTCTTGTGCCAGATTGAACCATTGCTTTGGCTTGTTTTATAAATTCTGTACCCGTAATACCGCGTTTTCTGTCTTGCTGTAAGTTATGTACGTAATGCCGGGCAAACATAACTGCTCGACCAAATGGTAAATTTGTAGCTATTAGTGTGATAGCGCGATCATTAAGTTTTACACGAGCAATAGCCCTATAATCGCTCATTTCAACTATAGCAGTTGCGTAGGAATAACCTTCTAATTTTAATTGTTTGAAGAAATTTTTGAATGACATAAAAGGGGACATTTCCCATTTAACCATTTCCCGCATAGTGTATACTGCTTGGGCTCTATCCCATTTGCTTTTATGTGCTGCCAATAAGGCTTCTTTTATTTGGGTAATTTGTGGTCCCAGTAATGCGTTGATTTGTGATTTATTCATAATATATCTCCAGATTATATGATTAAACGAGGATATCGACCTTCTTAGGTACGATGGTTTTAATAGGAACCCACCCTTTTATTCGACCATTACGATGGAATATAAAATGATGTATTACCGGTTTCTGTCGCAAAACAGCCTCCATTAAGTTGTTAAGTTCCCACCCGCCGAAGGCGGCTATAAGGGTTTAGAAGTAGCTAACCATAATTGACAATCACTATCATTCTGTGGATAATGCAGGAATTCCTGCGGAATTGTCCGCATTCATACACTGGAGAATATTATTATGAGTAAAGACAGTCTATCCCGAGGTTCTGAATTTTATGTAGGCGATGGCCGGTATGCCCCACTATTTGGGGAAAATGATCGTACTGGTGCTCCCCTCATGGCTATTAGCAAAATCGATCTAGGTACACCAATTATTGGTGACCCTAATGGTATTGTTGTATCTCAAAACTTAACCGCCTTAGGTGTTTTCTCTTCCAGCGTTACTGCTGCTGTTGCTATTGCAGCTGGTGCTCTCGCTGGTGTAGCTGATGCACCTCGTAATGTTGTTGCTGCCTGGACAGGCACCGCAATCCTTACGGTTACTGGTACTGATAAATATGATGAAGTCATGTCTGAGTCTAGTGCCAGTGGCACCAGCTTTGCCGGTAAGAAAGCCTTTAAGACCTTTACTGATGTATCGGTCTCTGCTGATGTTACCTCTCTTACAGTAGGCACAGGTAATGTCCTTGGTTTGCCTTATCGGCTTACCGGTGAATTCGATGTAATCGGTCTATACGCCGATGCAGTTGAAGAAAAGCTTGCAGCCACATTCGTGGCAGCCGTTGGCTCTGTAGCCACTGCAACTAGCGGAGACATTCGCGGTACAGTCGTTGCTGACACCACATTGGATGGCTCAGTGAGCCTCATCCTTTGGATGCATGTTGAAGACCCTGGCTCTAAAGAAGGCCTGGTTGGTGTTCCCCAAGCTTAATTAAATTTGCACATGTTTAGAGAAAGTGGGCTATATGTTATGTATAGCCCACTTTTTTATTAATCTATCTTAACTTCACGAGTGGCCATATTTGCATGAATGCGGTCGATCGCTTCAGATGACATAAGAGATACTTGTTGACCCAGGCCAATGACTTTATCAGTCACTTTATTGGCTTCAGGCCATACAGCAATAACATCTTCGAAGTTACGGCATGATTCAATCAATGCGTAAAAATCACGCGAGATCGTAGCTCTACGTTCACGATCAGCACCGGATGCCATCTGCAGCTCATCATAAGCAGCCTTTAAATTCTTAGCGCATTTAACTAAAGCATCGGTTGATTCAATTGCAGGGCGGCTGTTATGGGCATGAGTAGTTGGGATATCAAGATATCCGGTTTCTTTAAATTTAAGGTATTTCGCTTCCCACTTTTCGCCGATTTCCCAGCCATCTGAATGATCTGGCTTAGGATTGAGGCGCTTCCAGCGAATACAGTTTTTGAGTTCAACACTAAATTGGTGAGCGCTATCCAAATGAACGAATTGCAATTTGTCTTGATTCTTTTTAAGAAGGTCAAATTTCTTAAGAACCCGGTGTTCACTGGGCTTAAGGTAATCTTTGTGTAGGAACCGGACTGTCTTGGGCATCTTTAACCCGCTTCTCGATCGCTGGATCGATTGGGGTATCTTGAACTACCTGCTCAGCAAGTACTTTAAGAATGTGACGTTTCTCTTGATTTAATCGTGTTCTAGCCATTGTAGGGATCTCCTTATGTTATTACCCGATCACCGGCGGTGACCTTATGGGTTAAGTATAAATTTTATCAGTTTGGGCGCAGTCTTTTAATGAATGAAAGCTGCCATGCCCACACCACCTGCGGTTATATCCCACACCAAATATGTAATGGGGCTTCTCTGGATGATAGAATTTACATCCAACGCAGCGGGTAACAGCTTGTTCAGGTGTTATTGGGGATTTCTCAGTCATATTATATCTCCACTGCCATTATAGCAGGGCGATCATCATTAGTATTTGGCAATTCATGAAAGGTATTCTCATTAGATTGGGAAGCTACCATTATAATTACCTGCGGCTCCTGAACCGTTATCCACGTTGCAACGTAGCTACCTCGTTCATGTTTAATTACCTCAGCATCCGGATCTTCATTTTGTAGCTTAGTTATTAATTCACTAACTAACATCAGTATCCTCCTTGCCTTGGAAATGGTAGTTACATAGGTCACAAAAGTAGAAATAAATCTTCTCTAAATACCCTCGTTTACTTACGCCAATGGACTCAAGACATTTAGGACAATGGATCATAAGTTTTGTCCTTCAGCGTAATATTTTAATATATCTCCATGACATGCTTTAGGTTTGCAAAAGCACCCTAACACCTTATCGTTTAGCTCAGGTAATGCTGCCATAAGTTCTGGGGATGATGTTAGATATTGTTCAAATTGCTCAATAACATCCTGACGGCTGCCATCTCGGCCAATCATAAAGGGATTTCCCCATTTACTGCCACGACCAATATACACATCAAAATCACTAGATCGTTTGTTAACTACTTTGATCGCCATCAAGTTTCCCCTCTATATACCCACCGATATCTATTAAGTTCATTACTTTCCTGAGGCCTTCAGAGGTCGCTGAGAGGTAGGTAGCCTCTTTAATGAACATCTTAGTTATATCTTCCTTGTCACTGTCTCTGAACACTCTCAGCTCTGCTGGAGTGCCAGTATAGAAGGATAACTTAAAGCCTTTGTAATCAAATGTGATATTATAGGCTAATTGCTCTTTATCGAATCTACCTAAGGGAATGACACTAGGATTATGACTATCTAATTGATGATTATTTGAATCAGACATTAGGCTGTTCCTAACATTTTAATGATTTCTTTAAATGCTGTAGCTCTAGTCTTCTGATCCTTAAGCTCAGCATGTAGTATTTCAATTTCTGCTTTGTCACTATCCACCATTTTAGTATGGGTTATAATAACAGCACTGAGCTCCTCAATACGAAGCGCATGCTGGATTAGCTGCTCTTGTAGAGTGGTGATGTTTTTCTTATCATCAGCACGTTCTATAAGCAGTTCTTGGGTGTATTCAATATTAGAAGTATTTTGCCCATTAAGAGTAGAAATTGATGTTTGTAGTTTACCAACACGGTTTTCAAGGCGTGTGATTGTGCGCATTAAGTTATCTACGCCTTTAGGTTTGTTAGCCATGGTGATCTCCTAATAATTAATGATTTTAGTAATGAGCCTATGCTCCTTAGCAATATCAATCATGTGGCCAGTGCCTTGTCTACGCCAATGAACATACCTAAGGAAACCAACGCCCAGCGTTCAATTACATTTTTGACCACAGCACTATCCTTTGTTAAGAATTTTAACTATCTGTTCAGCAGCTGACTCAAAAGGAGTTTCAGCATATTTAGTCCAGCCTATCTTACTTCCAGATATAAGGCGCATGATAACAAACTTAGATCTTGTTAACCGGCAGTAAGCATAACTGTCTTTCTTGCGGTTAGCAGTTTTAGCTTTAGCTTTAGCAACATCTTCCATTGATTTAAGTTTAAGAAATGCGTGTTTATCGGCTTGTGCCATTGTATTCCTCACTATCTTATAAAAAAAAAATAGGGGGCGTGAGCCCCCTATTAACACATTGATATTAGCAAGCTATTTGATGAAGTAAGCACCAAGTATCTCAACAGCCCAGATGATTCCAAATAGGAATATAGCTGCACATATTGATTGAACTATCATATCAATTGGTGTGAAATGTTTATTAAATAAAGGCATAACATATCTCCATTTGTTATTGATTAATGACTCTCATTTGAAAACCACTCGCTACAGCCAGTGGTGTGGTTAATAGGTGTTTCTGTGCCGTAGCTACACACATCAAGATCCCCGCCCTTACCTTCGGTAAAGTATAGGCAGGATAGGCAGCTTTCGAGAATGATAGCTGTCCTGATATTATTGTAGTCCATATCAAGCTCTTTAGCAGCCTGTATCCTGGCTACATCAGAGTTATGGACATCAACAGTAGTCTCGGCTATTTTATTAAGGCGAGGTCGGGCTGTCCCCTTATCAGAAATTGGCCAAGATACTGTATAAACTGCATATTTAAACATCATCGTCTCCTTCGGTTGGCGCGAGCTTGTTTACGCTTGCGCTTGATTTCTGTGCGGTCTTTTAAGAGCTTCTTAGGTGGTGCAGCCAGAACTTTGTACCGTTGGCCATAAAAATGCCCAGCATGGCGCTGTGTGCCTAGCACAGCTATAGCAGCAGCCGATGTGACTGAAATTGATTGATACAGTTTCTTATCATCCATCGTCATCATCCTCATAATCAACACGAACATTTACGTTATTAGCAAAATGCAACACATTCACCGTTAAACCATGTACCAGCGGATTCTCAAGGTCATCACCATATGTTTGGTATTGATTGGTGCCATAGTTATTTAAAGCGTTAATGATATAGCCCGATATCTGCATTTTATGCAGGTCTGGTAGTTTATCAAATACGAGTGTGACTGTGCGTTCATTGATGGATTCATCAGTTTCTTCAGGTTGCTCAAGCTTATCTAAGTCAAATAGCTTATGTAGCTTTTCGTCCATTATTTTCATCCTCATCATCATAGGGGTTACGCATTGTTGCTTCACAATTGGTACAAACGATAGCTGACCAATCCATATGAAATAGCTTAAGCACTGTCTTACAGGTAGGGCATATTATTTCATGCATTTCAGGTAAGTTAACCATTGTACTATCTTCCCGTTATAAAATGGTAAGAGGCTACTACAGCAACAATGCATGCAGTAACCATTACAATTATTAACTTACCTGGAACAGCTAAAACATACCAATATGGCCGCAATGGTGTGCCATTTTCTTCACAATTAGATATTGCGTGGCAAATAGCTAACGAAGCTATTATAATAAATATTGTTAAAATAATCATTGTACTATCTCCAGTTATAAAATGGAGAGGATGGTCGGACCTGCACCGACTTACCTGGATTTGCAATCCAGTGCCTCACTCGTTTGGCTTCATCCTCACTATCTTTAGGTAAAAACAGGAGACCCAATTAAGGATCTCCTGAATGATTAGCTGTTGCTTCGCTTACCGCGTTGACTACACCAGCCATAACCTTTGGTGAATGAGAAGTGTTCGGATTTCTTACGCTTAGGCTTAGGATCAAGCTTTCCACGTTTCTCTAATCTACGGCGAATGCCGCGTGATGATATTGGGCCTTCCATTGGATATCTCCTTATCCTTAACGATTATTGTGAAGCATTACGACGTTAGTAGCTTCATTAGTGGTAGCCTTACGGTTAACCAGTTCAAACTCAATCTCAACATCACTGAATTTGGTCTGAGTGGTTGACTCAAGCGCATGCTCAAGGTCATTGATGGTGTAGTCTTGAATGCGATGTCGCATATCAATCTCCAGGCGCCGTTGGGCGCTTTAAAGTATGTTTCAAGGCACGACGTTCATGCCTATTCATTACAGGCTTAGGATTAAGCCAATTTAGTAGTTTAAAGAACCACTTCATCGGTAAGCTCCTTTCTTAAGCTCATGATTAACCTACCAAGGTAATTATGCCCAGAGCCATTAACCTGGCCCCAGAATACATCACCCCAGTTGTTACCTTCGATGAGCTCTTGCTCATCAGTATCTACTAACAACTGAGCGAATGGATGTTGGATAAACTTTTGACGTAATATAACATCCATTACCTCAACACGCATAGCATTCCAGCCTGGTTGCATGATAACTTCACGACCCCAACGCTTAGCCTTACCAGCTGTACTGGCACCGGCAATGATCTTACGATCATCAGCGTCTAGAGTCTTAGACGCTTGGTAAGCATGCTCAACGGTTGGGTAGGTGAAGTGTTGATCACACTGAACAACACAAGGAGCGAAGTTGCTTAACCAAGCATGCTCGCCTTTAAAGGATTTAATCATAACAGTCTCCATGTTAATTAAAAGGAAGGACGCCAGGAGCGTTAGCTCCCAGCGCCGCAGGCAGTCTTAGGCTTGAACAGCTTTCGCCGCTTTAAGCATGATACGCTCACTGGATTCACGGGCGTTAACCTGGTGAACTAAGACAAAGGCACTAATCTCATCCTCACTTGCGTTAGGATGTTGGCGCCGCTTGTCGTCAGCGATCTCACTTAACTCATGCCTATTCTTAGGCACATGAGGCAGTTCAGCCAACGTATGTACTGGTTCTTCACGCACATAGTAGCCATGCTCACCCTGGTGATAGCCGTCTTCTTCAGCCTGGGCTTCAACTTCAAGCTTCCAGATGGTAACTTGGAGGTTAGCCTGGGCTTCATTAGTGAAGACACGCTCATCGGTGCCATAGACTTCAGGGCCGCAACCTTCTTGGTGTACGGCGATAAATACGGTAGATGTAATCATAATATGATCTCCTAGATCAGTTGAATGGGTTTAAAGTCACCAAGGTCCCAGGATCGGGTCATTAGTGATAACTCATCAAAATGCATTGATGATGAATCAAAGGATTTAACAGGAGCTGGCTTAGCCATCTTGTTACACTCCCGATGGTTAATAAGGAATTCTGCTTGTTCAGCAAATTCATATTCATCTAAATTCATAACGATCTCCTCGTTGGTTTGAATGGATAGTTAAATAAGAAAGAACACCTATGATGTGCTTACTTAGTTAACTAAATGAAGTAGGCAGTTTAAAGTCTCATGCCTAGGAGTGAACGCTCGAAAAGCTAACGCATATGCATTGTAGCCTCCTCTTATTAGCTTATTAATAAATAACCGGAACCCTAAGGCCCCGGTTATTTAAGCGATATTAGAATAGATCTGCCAACTTATTAGCATCGATCGCAACCGTAATATCTTCAGTTGTTGCATGCTGAATAACAGTAGCAATATCTTCATCATCAAGCTCAAGGCTTGCATCACCGGCTGTAACAAAACCAATGAATTTGATTTCATTACCAGTGTTGAACATAACTTTCAGGCTCTTGCCTTCAGTCTCTGCAACAGATGAAGCTTCGTTAACAAACAAAGCCTTAACTTTAGCAGGATCCAACAGACCTGTCATATAAGCGGCCGCTTCAAAGTAACACTCTGAAGTACCAAGGATGAACCGATCGCGTGGCTGTTTAGCAACAGAACCAGCGGCTTTATCTTTTAGTTTATTCTCTAACATACCCATGATTAAATCTCCTTATGACATGGATTAAAATAACGGTGCTAATAGAACACACTCGTTGTTGTGCCAAATGACACTCTCCCGGCAAGGCCGGTCTTAAAGATGTAGCAGTCACTCTCTGACAGTATAAATATAATCTCCAATCTCTCGGGCACTCTCTGCCCTCTGTGTTTGTGTGTAAGGTGGTTGAAGGTTGGCACTGTCTGTTGTGTAAAACTAAAGACTGCCCCGAAGGACAGCCTTTGATAGTAACGCTATTCATCTGGACGCCATACTTGGTGGAGTCGCTTTGCGCTGATGTTATGTTGAGCACATAAGTCCAACAAGGCACGTTCGTCACCTTTATTGACATAGGTTTGAACCTCTGCATTGAATTGAGCCTGAGCACCAATTTCTTTCCATAGGGCAATGAAGCCTATGAAGCATTGTTTGAGTGCCTGATACATATCAAGCAACCGTGAATGTGACTACAAGAGCCACAACCATTAATGCGATGTTAGCAATTAACAACCAACGAGGCATTGGAGTATGAACAGGCTTATGCTTACGATTATGATAAGCATTAACAGATTCACGCTCTTTATCAGTGAGTGGTGCCCACTCAGCTTTAGAATTAGACATTATAAGCTCCTAGCTCGATGATTGGAAGAATGACATACCAAAGCACAACCGCTGTAAATACATAAGCAGATGTTACGATGGTAAGCATTGAGAAGGTTAATAAGGACATAACAGCAGTCTCCTATTGGCCAGAGGCTTACGCCCCTGACCTATTAGAATTAACTAAGCGGCAACAGCCTTTTGCATCTTAGTGATGTCAGCTGGTGACACACCAATTTCCTCAGCCAATGCTTTAAGATCAGCAACAGCTTCTAAGGCTTGCTCTTGACGAGCAGATACACAAACATCCTTAAACATTAAGGACAGTTCATTAGTACCCTCAGTGAGGTTGTCTAACACACCAAGAAGGTTCTTGATGGAGTTAGATAGTGCTTTAAATAGTTTCATGATGGAGCTCCCATATTCATGAAGGTTAAGGAGTATATAACTCCCACCTGAGATAAGCTCAGGGTTTGTAATAGCTTGAAGAGTAGATACTCTCACCTAGATTCAGGGCCTAGGATTTGTAGTAAGGTGCTGATCAGTCCCGACCAGCTAGGATTACGCACGAAGTACGATGATCATCATGACGTACACTGATGAACAAAGAGATAGATGTTAATATTCCACGCACCCGTTCCCACTAGCCACATAAGCTAGCAAACGCATACACGCAGATAATCCCTTATTAAACAGGGATACATTAACATACCTAAGGTTAAGCTTAGGATTTAACACTAAGAAGATTAGTGAGCGTGAGTACATGTAGACAGCATAGATTGTATCAATACCACTGATGAAACAGTGATACGAATAGCCAACCCCCCTCTGCCTACATGGACAAACTGAATGCTTGATGCATTCTCACCCAGCTAGGCTGGTCTTATTAGTATAGCAGTACATAACCCTAAGGATTATAGTACATACTCACCGAGCAAGGCTCGTTGTGTAGAAATGGGGCCCCAGGATTTGATAGGGGGGGTAGTACTCTGATCTTTTGTTTGCTGTCAGTTAGTACTGAACGTAAACCTAAATGAGAAAAATGCTAATGGAATTTTTAAAAATAAAAATAATAATAATAATAATAATAAGGGGTAAGCTAATAAGGAATAAGGATGCAACCATCTTAATAGCCAACTGGCAGTGCGACCATCTTAACAGCGACACCCCCGCAAGGCGGGGAAAAATTGGTCTATATATAATATTATAATAATTAAGCCGTATGTTTCCTTTAGTTCGCGCTTTCCTCACAAAGTCCGATTGCGGCCTACGGCCTTCATCGAACATTGATCAGATAGCCCTCACTACGTAAACATACTATAATATAATATAAGGGAAACCTGCGGTAGCCCAAGTGAGCGCCCAGAGCGTAGGGCTTTAGCCCGTAGCGGAGGGGCGTGAACGCTTCTTTTCTTAATAGAAATAGATATATACATATCAAGGGGTTACAGATATTTCAATCATGTATGCCTGATTGAAAGGGGGTTACAATCATGTATGCCTGATTAAACGAATTTAAATGTTGCTTTTTGTATGTGTTTAGTTCATCTTGTGCAAGTTCAATTGATCAAATGAAACTCTAGAGAAAAAGGAATATGTTATGGTTGTCAAACTTACTAATGAAGAAAAGGCTGCTAATAAAGCGGCTAAAGCTGAAGCTAAGGCAGGGAAGGTGGCTGTTGCTGCTGGGCCTGTAGATACTAATCCGGTGCGTGTTGGTATTGATGGAGATACTAATCCTGTCCGGGTTAATGTAGGTAATTCCAATAATGTTGGTATTGCCAAGCAGAAAAAGCTTGATGAAGCTGGGCCTGCGGCTGTTAATGGGCCGCAGACACATCGTTAAAAATTTGTGAAGTGGGGGGCAATAATGCCCCCTGCTACTTTTTATAAGGAATTACTATGTCAGAAGATAATCCAACAAATAAAGAATTAGGCCCAGATAAAGCTGATCCTTTGGCCGATCGTACTGAAGAAATGGAAACCAACCCAGCTGATCGAAAATCAGCTCCTGTTACTGCTAATACAGAATTAGCTGATAAAGCAGATGAACCTGCTGCCGGTGCCCCTAAGAAAGTGCTACCTGCTGCTGAGCTTGAAGAGCTCATAGAAACTCCTACTCCTACTCCTACTAATGCTAATAACATGAAATCCCTTGGTAATACCGATGTATCAAAAGCTCACGATAATGTGGGTGATCTTGTGGTATTTGGTAATGGGGATATATGGCAG
>Ga0307984_1000793_pt1 | contig 13453 bp, 8 predicted proteins | sample EllFjometageno78_FD_203169 | JGI IMG/M metagenome (GOLD analysis project Ga0307984, IMG submission 203169) | Marine microbial communities from Ellis Fjord, Antarctic Ocean - #78 | ecosystem: Environmental > Aquatic > Marine > Unclassified | place: Southern Ocean | collected 2014-10-09
GCTATTTGTGTTCATCCAGATGATTCAAGGTACACTCACCTTCATGGGAAGAAAGCTATTATTCCTATTTGTAATAGAGAGGTGCCTATTATTCAAGATGACTATGTAGATATTGAATTCGGTACAGGTTGTCTTAAAGTAACTCCAGCACATGATGTTAATGATTATGATCTAGGAATAAAACACAACTTAGAAGTTATCGATACAATTTCGGCTAACGGTACTATGAGTTCTGAAGCAGGAGTTTACGAAGGGTTGGATAGGTTTGTTGTGAGGAAACAAATCGCAAAGGATCTTGACAAGCTAGGTAACCTGATAAAGATTGAAGACTACACGAATAAAATCGGTAGGAGTGAGAGGACTGATGCGGTTATTGAGCCACGTCTTTCTCTACAGTGGTTTATGTCTATGGATAAGCTAGCTAAACCAGCTTTGGACCATGTCATGGACGATACGATTAAGTTTCATCCGGCTAAGTTTAAGAATAGCTACAAGCACTGGATGGATAATATCAAAGACTGGTGCGTAAGCAGACAGCTTTGGTGGGGGCACAGGATACCGGCTTGGTATTACGGTGAAGCTGAAGAGGATTTCGTGGTTGCAAAAACTCAGGAAGACGCGCTAGTAGCGGCATCGAAAAAAGCTGGTCGTGAGATTAGCGCTGAAGATTTAAAGCAAGACGAGGACGTTATGGATACGTGGTTCAGTTCTTGGATTTGGCCTATACAAGTTTTTGATGGCCTACATAAAGATGAGGAGGCAGATTATTACTATCCAACTAACGATATAGTAACAGCCCCTGAAATTATGTTCTTCTGGGTTGCTAGAATGATTATGAGCGGTTACCATTATAGAGGCTTACCTCCCTTTAAGAACGTATACTTCACTGGTATTGTTAGAGACGAGTTAGGGCGTAAAATGTCTAAGAGCTTAGGTAATAGTCCCGACCCTATAGAGTTGATGGAGAAGTACGGAGCAGATGGAGTGCGGGTAGGGATGTTGCTTACTTCACCTGCTGGAAATGATTTGCCATTCGATGAAAAATTATGTGAGACGGGTAGAAATTTTTCAAATAAGATTTGGAATGCCTTCAGGTTAGTAAAAGGCTGGGAGGTTGATGAGGGTCGCTCTCAGCCCGAATCTGCCGCATTAGCGGTAAAGTGGCTTGAGTCTAGAACTAACTCAGCGCTATTAACTCTAGAATCTCAATATGCTGAGTTTAGGTTAAGTGAAGCTCTTATGAATTCATATAGACTTGTCTGGGAAGAGTTTTGTAGCTGGTATTTAGAGCTTGTCAAGCCACCATATGGAGAGGCTATTGACAGGAAAACTATTGATGCTACTATTGTCCATTTCGAAAGGCTAGTTAAGATACTTCATCCATTTATGCCCTTCCTTACTGAGGAGCTGTGGCACTGGATGAGAGAGCGTGAAACCCCTTCTGACGCGTTAATTGTGGCTCAGTGGCCTGTTGCTGGAATTGTGGATGAAGCTCTTTTAACTGAGTTCGCTCAGTTAAAAGAGATAGTGAGCGGAGTTAGGAATGTAAGAAAAGATAATGGAGTTCCTAATAAAGATAAGCTGGACCTTTTAATCCAAAAAGCAGACGGCTATCCATCATCACTAGACTCATCAATTTCCCACTTAACTAATCTAGCATCTATTAAGTATGTCGATGAAAAGGTCGATGATGCATTTGGGTTTATGGTAGGTAGGCACAGGTTCTATATTCCTTTCGGTGAAAGTTTCGATATCGAAGCTGAGATAGCAAAAAATCAGAAAGATCTAGTTTATCAGCAGGGCTTTTTGACTAGTGTAAGAGGAAAACTATCTAACGATAGATTCGTTAGTGGAGCGCCAGAGTCGGTTGTAGCGAACGAGAAGAAAAAGGAAGCGGACGCACTAGCTAAAATTGCTATTTTAGAAGAAAAAATCAGCGATTTGTCATAATGTCAGATGTGCCTGAAGAGAATGTAAGTGGAAACTTACTGCATTATGAAGTCATGGGAAAGGAGGGAAACCCTTGGCTTGTATTCATTCATGGTGCGGGTGGGTCTGTTAGGACTTGGAAATTCCAAGTTGCGGCCTTCTCTCCATATTTCAGGCTTTTATTCCTCGACTTGAGAGATCATGGCTACTCAAAGAATATTCAGCCCGCTTACGATTCCTACGATTTCCAGATTATTGCTGACGATATCCTCAAAGTCATAGATCATCTAGAGATAGAAAAAGCACATTTCCTATCCTTGAGTGTAGGGTCGGTGGTTTTACAGCAAATTGACATCTCTCGCCCTATACTTATAGATAAGATGGTTATGGCAGGTGCTATCTTCGATGGTAGTACATTCATGCATCTATTCGTTCAGGGCGGCAAAGTCCTCTCGCTCATCCTGCCTTTCAGAGCTTTCTACTCTCTTTTCAGCTTTATTGTACTCCCAAGGCGTAATCATAGGCTTAGTCGTTACATATTCAAGCAGCAAAGCATGAGGATGAATGTACAAGAGTATTTGAAATGGGTAGAACTTTATAAGCCTTTTTTCAAGCTCATCAAAACATACGTCAATAGAGTTCTTGAAAGTAAGTGCCTTGTAGTCATGGGCGGGCAGGATCACATTTTCTTCTCTGCAGCTAAATCATTTACTGAGAACCAAAAGAACGCTCAATTTCTCACTATAGAAGGCTGTGGTCACGTAGTGAGTATTGAAGCACCTGTCCTATTCAATCAGAATGCAATTGACTTCTTGTTAGGAAGGGAAATACCGGCATCAGTTACCGCAACTCCTGTTCCATACAAATGGAGTGAGTTGAAGGCCTTGAAAAAGATGTAAAGTAACTCTAGTTTATTATCTAGTTATTTGCTAAGTATCCGCTAACACCTTTGTCAGTAGCTTGCATAGCCTCTTTCCCTTTGCTCCAGTTAGCTGGACATACTTCGCCTTCTGTTGCAAAATGTATTAATGCGTCTAGCATACGAATCGCTTCATCTACGTTACGACCTAATGGTAGGTTGTTTACGAGTTGGTGCTGAACGATACCGTCTTTGTCGATTAAGAACAGACCACGGTAAGCTATAAGTTCATTGTCGCTAGTCAGATTACCTTCCTCATCGTAATCATACATGCCTGTAAGGACATCGTAATTAGTTGAGATGGTCTTTGCTGTGTCAGCCACGAGTGGATAAGTAATGCCTTGAATTCCACCTTGGTTCTTAGGCATGCGTAGGTATGCAGCGTGACTTTCTGCAGTGTCTGTAGAACAGCCTACAACAGCACATCCTCTAGACTCAAATTCTGCAAGCTTCTCTTGAAATGCGTGAAGTTCAGTAGGACACACGAATGTGAAATCCTTAGGGTAGAAGAAAAGAACGACATACTTATTGTCTAAGTACTGTTTTAAAGAAAAGTCGCTTACAATTTTATCTCCGTTTAACACTGCTGCTGCAGAGAAATGAGGTGCCTTTTGGCCAACTAGAACTGCCATGATTTTTATGGTTGTGGTTATTATAAATTTAATGCTAAGAACGATGCTACTTCGTGAACTCTTGTAGGTTTAAGAACGATGACGCCCTTAGAATCAAGCAAGAAGTAGGCAGGAGTAGAAGTAATCTTATACTTCTTTACTATAGGACTATCCCAGCCGAGAAGTTGGCTGACGTTAGGATAGTTCATGCCTTTCTCTTCAATGATATTAGCCCAGGTTGTGTGGTTTTGGTCTATAGAAACACCTATAGCCTCAAATCCAGCCGCGTGATACTGTGTGTAAAGAGGAATCAAAACAGGCACTTCCTGCTCGCACTTATGACACCATGAAGCCCAAAACATCACCAAGGTGAATTTGTTTTTAGCGACCGTTTTCATGAGATTAATTTTTCCACCGCCATATGCATCGATATTGAAATTAGGCGGTGTTTTTCCTACCTGTAAATTGATTATCCCTTGAGCACGTTGTCTAATAACATCACTTAGGTCAGCTCCACAATCTTCATCGAATATGAAGTTGTCAAGGATGTACTGGCAGATATCCTCTTTGCCTGTGTTGTAGAAACCGTCAAGCATTGCGTAAAGTGCGCTTTCAAGTGTGAAGTTGTGTGGCTCGAAATGCGCTTTGATGATATCAATACAAGCGAGGAATCCAGAGTCTTCACCCTTAGAGTACTTCTTCATCATTTCAGTGATTCTATCACTTAATGCTAGACTGTGTACTACACTATTGTCAAATGGATCAATGTCCTCAAAGAATCTGCCTTGAGAGTTAGGGTATTTGGGATTTTTCCAAGAGAGATACTTGGCAAAATAAGTGCCAGGATACTTGTCTATCATGTCGTGCTGAACCTGAACTAGTTCAAGTTCTTTACCTTTCACCTGTGCCTCAATGCGTTTCCTGTAAGGGCTATCACGCATTCCTTTTCTCAATGTTTTAATCTCATTTCTGTTACGAGTCTCAAGTTGAAAATAAGCAAATGCAGCTGAATTCTCTCTCGAGTCTGGTGCTGTTCTATTCGCTCCAAGTCGACTAGACTTGAACTGTAGATTTACATCTCTTTCGTCGGGATTAAGCACGATAAGTGTTTTATTGTTAGCCTTACCGTTAAGTATAAGCTCATAAAACCCACGACTTACTTCAACGCTAGGGAAGTTAAAAGCAGCACCATCAACCACAGCACTGTCAATCAAAGTCTTTGTTCGAGCTTCTGTTAGATATAGATGAAGCATTGACCCGTTTTCAGCAGGTAGAGAACCGTGAAGTCTTATGTTTCCGGTTTTGTCACCCCTGTTTTGGTCGTTAGTTCCATTTTTATATTTAAGCGAAACAACATCAGTTTGAGTTGATGATGAAGTGCTTTGTGTTGCGATGCCAGAAGTTTCCACTTCAGTATTAGTAGTGTTTCCAACACAAGCAGTTAAAATCAAAATTAATCCGCTAGCAATCCAAGTCATGATTTTCATATTTATAAATTATGCTTCAATTCTTAAATAGAAAGGCTATCAAATGTACGAATTGCAACCCGTACGATTTGTAGTCTTAAGTTAATTTGTCTTATCTGTTAAAAGAAGAACCTTTTTTACCGTCGCTCTTAGGAACATTGCCTTTGAATTTAGACTTCTTGAATCCGCCTTTTTTAAAGCCTTCATTCTTGAAACCGCCTTTCTGATAACTTCCTCCACCAGAAGATCTGTTTTCAGAGCCTCTGTCAGAATTGTCTCGAGAGCTAGAATTTCCATAGCTGCTCTGAGAATTACCTCTGTCTGATGATGGGCCAAATGAAGATCCACCGTATCCACCTCGGCTATCGCTTCTGTTGTCGCCGCCACGGTTATCGCTTCTGCTGTCACGTCCGCCACCGTATCCGCCACTAGAGCGTTCGCTACGGTTATCGCTTCTGTTGTCGCTTCCGCTATCACGTCCGCCACCGTGTCCGCCACTAGAGCGTTCGCTACGGTTATCGCTTCTGTTGTCGCTTCTGCTATCACGTCCGCCACCGTATCCGCCACTAGAGCGTTCGCTTCTGTTTTCGCTTCTGCTATCACGTCCGCCACCGTATCCGCCACTAGAGCGTTCGCTACGGTTTTCGCTTCTGTTGTCACGTCCGCTATCACGTCCTCCGCTATCACGTCCTCCACTATTGCGTTCGCTACGGTTATCGCTTCTGTTGTCGCTTCTGCTATCACGTCCGCCGCCGTATCCGCCACTAGAGCGTTCGCTACGGTTGCTGTCTTTACGGTCAAAATTTCTAGGGCTTCTGTCTTCACTAGAAAATTCACGCTTCTTGTACCCTCTTGATGGAGAATTACTAGTATCAGATGTTCTTCTGTCGTCACGTCCTCTCTCACCACGATTTCTGTCGTTACGGTCTCTTCCGCCGCCGCCACTTCTGCCGTAGCTACTGCCACCCCCGCTACCGCCACTTCGACCGTAGCTACCACCGCTACCACCACCGCTACCGCGGTTTCTGCTTTTCTTGAACCCCTTGCCGCTAGGCTTGTAATCCATACCTACTGGTTCCATAGGCATATTGAAAGGTTGATCAGTAATAAGATCAATTTCTTTTCCAATTAACTTCTGTATACCTCTAAGGTGATTTCTTTCCTCGCCTTCATTACAAAAAGAGACTGCAACTCCAGATCTTCCAGCACGACCAGTTCTACCGATACGGTGAACGTAGCTTTCAGCTAGGTTCGGAAGCTCGAAATTGATTACGTGACTTAATTCATCTACGTCAATACCTCTAGAAGCGATGTCAGTAGCCACGAGGACTCTCACTTTCCCTTGCTTAAACTTCTTTAAAGCACGCTCTCTAGCTGGCTGAGATTTGTTTCCGTGAATAGCTTCAGATGCAATGTTATTGTTCTGAAGATGCGTTACAACTTTATCTGCTCCGAATTTAGTTCTTGTGAAGACTAAAGCATTAGTTATTTCGTCGGAGTCTAGTATATGTACAATTAGATCCTTTTTATCGGATTGACGTACATAGTATACTTTCTGATCTACTGTTTCAGCTGCTGAGCTGACAGCTTCGATCTGGACGCTTATAGGGTCTGTAAGAATGTTACTAGACAGCTTGACGATATTAGCTGGCATTGTGGCCGAGAAGAATAGAGTCTGTCTATCCGCAGGGCACATCTTAATAATCTTAGTGATGTCTGGAAGAAAGCCCATATCTAACATTGTGTCAGCTTCATCTAGAACTAGGAATTCTATATCCCCTAGCCTTATGTGGCCTTGGTTGCATAGATCCAGTAATCTTCCTGGTGTTGCTACAATGATGTCAACTCCTCTTCTAATGGCATCAACTTGACGTCGCTGAGGTGTTCCCCCGAAAACAACGGTTGATCTCAGGTTAGAGCAAGCCATGTACTTGCGTAGGTTCTCATCAATCTGTGATGCGAGTTCGCGAGTTGGAGTTAAGATAAGACCTCGAACAGGCTTAGTGCGTCCTTGTGACTTAGGCGGTCTTGAGCCTAGAACATGAACCATTGGAAGTGCAAAGGCTGCTGTTTTACCAGTGCCTGTTTGAGCGCAACCAAGGAGGTCCTTGCCGTCAATAACATGAGGAATAGCTTGTTCCTGAATAGGGGTTGGCTTTTCATAGCCAAGGGGTTGAATTGCGTCGAGAACCGAATCGCTCAACCCTAGATCTTTAAAAGACATAGAGAAAATAATATGTTCGCACGAAGACGTGTGCGAGTAACGTGCCGAGTCATGAAGTGGCGCGTGCCGACAACGGCTAAGGCACGCAAGCGTCTTTTAACGCGGTGCAAAGCTACGAAATTTTTCGCTAAGTTACATAGATTAACTAATTAAGCTAATTCTGGAGCAGGTCTACCTAAGTTTTTTAGAGTGGTAGTGTGCATCTTAAGTGCATCTCCGAATGTCATATCCGCTCTGTAAGAGATGTTGTATTCCTCAGCGGTCTCCTTTACAATCTTCGATAAAGCCTTGTAATGAACGTGACAGATGTTAGGGAACAAATGATGTTCGATCTGAAAATTCAAGCCTCCGCATAAGTAGGTTAATAGCCTATTATTCACTCCGAAATTTGCTGTAGAATCTAGCTGATGCTCGAGTCGAGTAGAATCAAGTTTGAGCCCTCCGTCTTCTACCTGAGGAAATAAATTCTTCTCCATTACGTGTGCTGGCTGGAAGATGATAGCCATTAAGAAACCTGCTACCGCATGCATTACCGCCCATCCTAGTAGGATAGCCCACCAAGAGATACTACTGAAAATCAGTGGAAGTGCTAATGAGTAAGTGAAATAAATAGATTTAGTAAACAGCATGTGAAAGAAAATACTCTTAGTAGTTCTTCCAGTTGTTTTAATTAAATCTTTCTTGTGGTAGCGAGCTAGAGAAATCCAATCTTTAGGTAGCATCCAGAAAATCGTCATAAGTGAGTAAAGAGCCCAAGCGTAGATGTGTTGGAATCTGTGAATCTTGTATAATGGTTTATGAGGGTTGAATCTCAAAACAGATGCTGGATCGATATCCTCATCTAAGCCGTCTATGTTAGTGAATGTGTGGTGAAGTACATTGTGTTGAATATTCCACATTTCTGCATTTCCTCCCACAAGATCCACAGTACGTCCCATAAGCTTGTTAATCCATTGGTTCTTGCTATAAGAATTATGGTTACCGTCGTGCATGATGTTTAATCCGATGCCGGCGAGTCCTAATCCCATAACAATCTCAGCAACCCAGAACCAAACTCCACCAGAGATTACTCCGAATGTGAATAGTGCCCAAGGTGTGAAATACAAGGCAAGCATTAGAGATGTCTTGAAATACATGCTAAATCCTCCAGATTTCTTCTTTCCAGATTCTTCAAAATAATTTTCAACTCGTTCACGTAGAACCTTACCAAAACCAGAGGTTTCTCTTGCAAATCTTACTACAGGTAGCTTCATGTTTTTAATTTTGATGCTTAATTAAGTGCGAAATTACACTGCTTAATCAATAAAATGTCTCTATAGAGTCACAATTTTCCCCACTTTGATTGTTGAATTCCCTTATTATGTCCTACCTAGTGCGTCTATGGGGTCTAATAGTGCAGCTTTTCTAGCTGGATAGTATCCACTTGCTATGCTCGTAATCATACATAGTGTCAGTCCTATGAATATCCAAATCCACGGTATTACAAAAGGTGTTTCAAAGAATATCGCTATCAGGTTGCCAAGCCCTAATCCCGCAAGAATTCCCACAGATCCACCCAGCTGGCCTATTATAATGACTTCAACGAGAAACTGTGTTCTTATAGCTCTTGCACTAGCTCCAAGAGATTTTCTAGTTCCTATTTCTCTGGTACGTTCTGAAACACTGACTAGCATGATGTTCATAAGGCCTATGCCGGCACCGAAGAGTGTTATTATTCCTATAACTGCTGCAGCGATTGTTATGCCGGAAGTTGCTTCTATCATGGTGTCGACTAAGGAATTGCTTTGGCTTATTTCGAAGGAGCTGTCTTTTCCAGGTGCGTCTTTCCGCACCATTCTCATCGCACCTGTTGCTATTTCTGTTGCGTAAGGAATGTTTTCTGTTTTTTCTACAGAACAAACCAAACTATAACTCCTGTTTTTATCAGAAAACTGCCTTCTCGCAGACGGGATAGTTATTAAGCATTGGTTATCCTGAGACATCCCGAACCCCGACCCACGTGATTCAAGCACCCCTATAATTCTGTATCTAGAGCCTTTAAGCATGATGTCCTCGCCTACGGGTTCTTCCCATTCTTCGAATAGTTTACTTACTATTTTACTGCCTATTACGATCATAGCTGGGCTTTGCTCACCTTCGATAGAAGTAAACCCCCTGCCTTCTGAGAGTGGTATGCTAGATACTTTTAAATAATTACCATCTACACCTAAGATCTGGGAGTTAGGGTCGGTGCGTTTCGTTCCGCGGCTTATTATTGCTGTAGAGGTGACGAAAATCGATGCACTTGTAGTTAGGTCTACTTGTTTATTTGACATAATACTCTTTGTGAAGCGCCTCACATTATCGTAAGAAATAGGGTCTGTGGGAGCTTTGCGTCTTCCGTGGGTGATTCCGCCAGTTCGTTTGGGCTTAATAGTGAAAGTATTAGTTCCGATAGAAGAAAACTCCTGTACTATGTTAGCCTTTAGGGATTCCGTCGCCGTAACCATCGCAATTAATGCCATGATACCCATTCCTATTATTCCTACGGTGAGGGTGGTTCTGAGTGCTTGGCCTTTTATGGAGCGGATAGCCACCTTTACTTGTTCTAAGAATACGGACCTACTCATCTTCATGTCCCGAAGGTAGTGACGTATCTTTGCCTTCTGAATTTAAAAAAGAAGAGACATGACTTTTGATATCGATATGATTAAAAAGGTATACGCCGGATTTCCTAAGCGTGTAGAGGCGGCAAGAGAGTTAGCTGGACGACCACTTACATTGGCTGAAAAGATTCTGAACGCTCACTTATGGGATGGTTCTCCTGATCAGGTGTACCAAAGAGGGGTTGATTATGTTGATTTCGCGCCAGACCGTGTGGCTATGCAAGACGCGACGGCACAGATGGCTTTATTGCAGTTCATGCAAGCGGGAAAGAAGAAGGTAGGTGTCCCATCAACTGTTCATTGTGACCACTTGATTCAAGCTAAAGTCGAGGCGACTTCTGATCTTCAGAATGCTATAAACCAAAACAACGAGGTCTTCAATTTCCTAGAATCTGTGTCCGATAAATACGGAATAGGTTTCTGGAAGCCGGGTGCGGGGATTATTCACCAGGTAGTACTTGAAAATTACGCTTTCCCAGGGGGAATGATGATAGGTACTGACTCTCACACGGTTAATGCCGGTGGTTTGGGTATGGTGGCTATAGGTGTGGGAGGAGCTGATGCTGTGGATGTGATGGCAGGTCTTCCCTGGGAGCTTAAGTTCCCTAAGCTGATAGGAATTAAACTTACGGGTAAGTTGAGTGGTTGGTTAAGTGCGAAGGATGTTATTCTTAAAGTTGCTGGTATATTGACTACTAAAGGAGGGACAGGAGCTATCGTTGAGTACTTCGGCGACGGGGCTATAGGCCTTTCTTGTACAGGTAAAGGAACGATTTGTAATATGGGGGCGGAGATAGGCGCTACTACGTCGCTCTTTGGATATGACGAGAGTATGGGGCGTTACTTGCGCTGTACCGATCGTTCGGACATAGCTGATGCAGCTGATGCTATAGCTAGTCATCTAACAGGTGACCCTGAGGTGTATGCTGATCCAGAACGTTACTTCGATGAGGTGATAGAAATCAATTTGGATGAGATGGAGCCACATATAAATGGACCGTTTACTCCGGATTTGGCCACGCCTGTATCTAAAATGAAAGAAGCTGCTAAAGCTAATGGATGGCCTACATCTATCGAGTATGGATTAATAGGTTCTTGTACGAATTCGAGCTATGAGGATATCAGTCGTTCTGCGTCTGTGGCTAAAGAAGCGGTAGAATTAGACATTGAGCCTAAGGGGATATTAAATATCACGCCTGGATCTGAGCTAGTAAGATTTACTATAGAGAGAGATGGGATGATTAAGACCTTTAAGCAGCTTGGAGCTAAAGTTTTTGCTAATGCTTGTGGTCCTTGTATAGGGCAGTGGGCTAGATCAGGTGCTGAGAAGAATGAGAAGAACTCTATCATTCACTCCTTTAACAGGAACTTTTCTAAACGTGCTGACGGTAATCCTAACACACACGCTTTTGTAGCTTCTCCAGAGCTTGTTACCGCGATTACAATTGCAGGGGATTTGACATTCAATCCTATAACTGACCCATTGTACACGCGAGCGGGGAAGAGGGTTATGCTTAGCGAACCTGTAGGGGAGGAACTTCCTTCTAAGGGGTTTGATGTGGAGGACGCAGGATATTTAGAGCCAGCTGAAGATGGTTCTGGGATAGATGTTGTGGTGGATTCTGAATCTGAGAGGCTACAGTTGCTTGAGCCGTTTTCTGCTTGGGATGGTGAGAATATAATGGGAGCTAAACTTCTTATTAAGGCTGACGGTAAATGCACGACTGACCATATTTCTATGGCTGGACCATGGCTTAGGTACAGAGGTCATTTGGATAATATCTCTAATAACACTCTTACCGGTGCAGTAAACGCTTTCGGTGGAGCTACGAATAAAGTAAAGAACCAAATCAACGGTACATTCGGAGAAGTTCCGGCAGTAGCTAGAGCGTATAAAGCAGCAGGTATAGCTTCTGTTGTAGTTGGAGATTCTAACTACGGTGAGGGTTCGTCGAGGGAGCATGCAGCTATGCAGCCACGTCATTTAGGTGTGTATGCAGTTATCGTAAACTCTTTCGCTCGTATTCACGAAACTAACCTTAAAAAACAGGGTATGCTAGGCCTTACTTTCATGAACGAAAGTGATTTCGGTCTAATTCAAGAGGACGATACATTCAACTTCATTGATCTTGCAGACTTTGCTCCCGGAAAGCCTCTAACTATAGAAGTGGTTCACGCTGATGGTAGTTCAGATACTGTTATGTGTAAGCATACTTATAACGAGCAGCAGATACTTTGGTATAAAGCCGGTTCAGCCTTGAATATGATCAAAGCGGAAAACGCTAAGTAGTATCGCTAAGTAGTATTTTAACTAGACGATATAAAATTAACGATATAAAAAAAGCACCGCATTTAAGTCGGTGCTTTTTTATTGAAAGATGTTTTCCTTTTCTGAGCCTATTTGCTACTCCGGAACGATGGTCAGCTCTGCGTTGATAGTTCCCTTATTCGTCACCACGTTTAAGAATGTCACTGTGTGAAGTGAGTCTGTTTTATTTACAGTAATTTCTCCTCCTGTTATATCCCAAAACACATCCATTCCCGGCGCTTCAATTTCATTTGCTACCAAGACTGCAATAGCTTGCCCTGTATTTGAAGATCCTGTTAGTGGAATATCGACAGTGAGTGCTACATCGTGAGATGGAACGTGATTAGCGATTTCGTCTGCAGTTCTAAAGTCAACAAGAACATGGTAGCGCCAGTGATCGTGTGCTGGTTGTGCATCATCGTGGATATGCATTAGGTCGAGGAAATACCCCTCAGCTAATCTGACGTTTAAGTCTCTTCCATCTAGAGCCAGTGTGCCACACTCACAATCAAAAAGCGTATTTACAAATGTTTCGTGCTTAGTGCAGCTCGCAACTAACGCGATGGCAACAAATGCAAATATGGTGGTTCTTATAGCTTTCATAGTGGGGTTGTCGTATTGGAGTTTTCGTAGTGGGCTTCGTGGTTGCTGAAATAAGTTTAGCGAAGATATAGTATATAAGGGGTGCGAGCGGATTTGAATTTTTCAATATCCTCTTCCCAGCTCTTCTCAAGATCTTCTATGCTTTCATTGGATTCTAAAGCTAGACGAAGTTCATCTGTGCCCACTAGTTTGTCGAAGAAGCTAGTGGAAGTGAAAAAGCCGACTAATTCGCCATCTTCGTTGCGGAATAAGTTCGCGTAACGTTCAAGTATATTCAAGTCCCAACTTTCGCCGGTAGTGATCCATTTAATGCCTAGTTCGTGAAGGTTTTCTCCCGAACATGTCGTGTTTTCGTGCTTAGGGTGGGGTGCGGCGCCTGGAGTGGAAATGGGGGTGAAGGAGTAGGTGCCCGATGGGTTGTTCGGGAAGCCCGCAAGCTCGAATGGTGTGGGAGTGCCACGGCCTATGCTGACGTTAGTGGGTTCGAGGAAACAAAGTGAAGGGTAGAGTGAAATTGATGCGTCGGTGGGAAGGTTAGGACTGGGGGAGATGGGGAGTGAGTAATGAGTAGTGCTAGAGTAGTTTTCACAGGCTATAATATTAAGGTCGGCTCGAATTCCGTCCGTTAGCCAGTGTTCTCCGTTAGCCATCAACGCGATTTCGCCCAGGGTCATTCCGTAAATTATGGGTACTGGGGCGAGTCCTACAAAAGAGGAGAAGACGGGATCTAGCATGGGGCCTTTAACGT
>Ga0307984_1000794_pt1 | contig 13451 bp, 18 predicted proteins | sample EllFjometageno78_FD_203169 | JGI IMG/M metagenome (GOLD analysis project Ga0307984, IMG submission 203169) | Marine microbial communities from Ellis Fjord, Antarctic Ocean - #78 | ecosystem: Environmental > Aquatic > Marine > Unclassified | place: Southern Ocean | collected 2014-10-09
TTCGCTTCTCCTGAAATATTATTAGTATTTATGCGAACTTCTCGTAATAGGTATAAACTCTGTTGTACCATTCGGTTCGCCACTCATCATATTCATGTGGCCATACATCAAACTGTTGATATGTTTCTCCGCCAAGTTCCATGCCATCATCTCCGCGACTACACATAAAGATATGTCCTTCACGTATGTTAGTATTGTGGATTGCGTTGTGGGCCTCTGCATACGCTACTAGCTGTAAGAAGTAGTTTTGTACATACTCTAGCTTCTTAGGCTTGTTAGTTTGCTTAAAGTCCATAATGCAGGGCTGGCCTTTGTACTGTCCAACTAAGTCAGTTGTGCCTGCATACATCTGCGGAACATAAAGAGCAACTTCGCTACCCCAAATCTCATCGACATCGCCCATGGCATGCTTAACTACTTCCTGTGCCATCTTGTGTGCTTTCTTAGCAAACGGATTGCTTCCAGGTGTAGGTAGTTCACCAAAGTCAACATAGTCTTCAAGGTACTTGTGCATACGTGTGCCAACACCTGCGGCTTCAGTAACAACTTCTTGTGCTTTCTTTTCACCTACACGCTTACGCCATTGCATAAGTCCTGTCTTGTCACTAGTTGCATCAAGAATAGTTGTGACACTAGCAACAGCATGACCTTCAGGAGTCATGTACTTGCGCTTGCCGTCTATTTGCTTACGTGATATTGGTTGATAGTCGTACTTGGGGGTAATTAAACTACTCATAAATTCTCCGTGTAATATACTGCTTCTAGTTTGATTGGGTTGCTTCCTGTAGCGTGTGCCGCTATTCGTGTTTGGCAATCTCCTGCAATGCCTTTAAGCAATGCTCTTTCTAACTGTGCTTGTGCAAAAGTTAGTGTGTGATTTACTTGCTTGGCAATCTTACTTGCTTCGCTGTTTTGTCTTGTTTGTAATGCAATAATACCCTGGCCCACTGCTGGAACAATTGGTAGTATTGTTATGTCATCTCGATGAATGTTTAAAGCATCTAATCCTGCTTGTGCTAGTATTATAGCATCATACTGCCCGTTGTCAAGTTTATTTAGGCGAGAATCTATATTACCTCTAATTGGTAATATTTTACTATTAGGATATAATTGTGTTAGTTGTGCTGTGCGCCTAGGACTACTAGTGCCAATTGTACTTCCATCAAACACTTTGCCTAACAATACATCATAAGGACTACTGCGCTGTAGTACTGCGCTAATCTCTAAGTCAGGATGTTCAACATCGCCGGGCATGTCTTTTAAACTATGTACTGCTATGTCAATTTCGTTGTTAAACAATGCGTTTTCGATTGCGCTACAGAAAACACCCTTGCCACCTATCTCATGTATAGGTACATCAGGATTTAAGTCTCCTAGTGTTTTGATAATAACTATCTCTGTGTCGCAAGGCAACTCGTTGCATACACGTTCTGCGTATGCTATTGCAAGTTTACTTCCTCGTACGCCTACTCTCATTCTTAACTCCTATATGTATACTATTATACAATCATAAAGTTAAAAAGTCAAGTGTTATTTTGGGGGGTTATTTCATTGCGTTGGCTGTAGCTCTGTCAGCCATGTTATCGACAGTTTTGTCTTCTGGTTCAGACCGAATGTCTTGACTACCAGCAAGTACAAGTCCGTTTTCGTCAAAGTTATTAACTAGATTTTGTAAACGCTGGTCACTGTTATATGCAACAACAAAACTTTCTCTATCAAAGTGTTCACTTTCGGTGTTACTAAGGTAATCGTTTAGTTCGTCCCAGCTAATTTTGCCGGCACCTTGTTGTAATTTTAAATGTATGATCTGTGAAAGGCTGTCTGAAACACTTTCACTTATCGCTTTTTTTTTGAGCCAGCCAGTAATAGACCTAAACGCTTTGAAAGTTCTACACTCTCGCGCTTGCTTCTATCTTCTGGTTCATCTCCACCAGCACTTGCGTCTGCCGCACCAAACTCGTCGTCCATGTCGTCTGCGCCAACGTCTGCATCCATATCAGTGTCGTCCATATCCATGTCGGTCATGTCGTCATCTTCTACTTCGTCGCCCATTGTTTGAGGTGCGCCTTCACCTGTTAAGATAGCTACGCCAGATGTCAATGCGTCACGGGTAACCTCTAGTGATGAAAACAACGAACCTAATGCAGGCTTAACTGTGTTAATAAAGTTTTCACTTTGATCAACTCCGTGCTCGTCTCTAATCTTGTCGCCTAGTTCTAGCATGGATTCAGTTTGCATTTCTGCTGTGTCTTCCATCCAACCAGTAATGCGATCAACCATATCCTTTGCGGCCATAACAAGAGTTGCTTCTTCTTCTGCGCCTTCTTTAACAGCTTTCTTCTTCTTACCGTATGAACCTTCATCAGTTTTAGAATCTTTGTCTGCCCAATCCGGAACACCATCGCCGTCAGCATCTGGTTTTTTGTTGTCGCCTTTTGTAGCTTTCTTATCTGCTGGCTTCTTGCCTGCTTTCTTATCTTGGTATGCTTTTAGCCCTGCTGGTACTTCGCCTTCTAACATATCACGCTCTGACAATGCTGTGTTCAAAAGCTCAAGGAACAATTTGTTCTTTTGATATGTATCGCTAGTGTGAACAGAATCAAAACTCTCATTAGTCTCAACTTGTGAAAGTGTTGTACGCAATTTGTTACGAGCGTTCATTAGTTGCTCAGTTGTAAATTTGTCTACATCAATAGTTTTACCGTATCTTTTAGCTAGGTTCTCATTTAGAGACTTAACTGTAATAGGTTTTGAAAATTCGTTAATAAGCATGGTTCTGTTCCTTTGTCATTATATATTTATTTATCAAAGATATAACTTTCTATCTGCGCTAATGAGCTCCAAGCTCGTTCTAGTGCGATGTCAAAATTTGTCTCTGCAGACTCTCGTCGCATATTATCTTTGCTACTCTCTACTGTTCGTTTAGCAAACAATGCATCCATATAATGCTTTGCTACTCTATCATCTAGGTTAATTATACTATCAACCATGTCTTCTTGTTTCTGTGCGTATAACTTAGCTATGGCCACTGCGGCTGTTTTTGTAAACACTGTTTGTATATGCTTATTAGTACTTATATTAAACACACGGTATCCGTTTTTATGTTTTCGAATAACCACATTCTTTAGTCTTATACTGTTGCCTTTTTGGTATGGCAAAGGTATTTCGGCTAAGCCGGATACTACAATATCTTCTAGTTCTTGGGCAAGGGTTTTATCAAAACTCATTTATTACGACCATGACTGTTCCATTCTGTACTATCTTACTTACTAAAGATTTACGTATGAGAGCTTCGATTATGAATCTATCTCTTTCTGAGAAACTGTCTAATGATCGTACAGTGTCACACTTCTGCATAACTACTCGCTCTTCGTTCGTAGCTTGGATTGTGAATTCCTGTATAAGTTCGTTTATTTTCATGCCTGGGCGTCCTGAGACAATTGGTCTAGTGCCGCTTTAATTTCTGGGGATTTTTTATCGTATACTGATTTAGGACCTTGTTTGTTCTTTGGGTCTGCGATAGTAACTTCGCTACCTGTTACTTTGTCAATGACTCCTCCGGCTAGTTCTTGTCCAGGAGTTAATAGTTTTTGCTGTAGTACACTGTCAGCTTTGGCTATAGCTTTATCTACAACTGCATTTTTTGCAGTACCAACAGCTTTCTTAGCCAAATTACCTGCTCCAACTACTGCACTCTTTCCAAGTTTTGCACTAGCTTTTGCCGCCACGCCAATACCTTTGCCCATCATCTTTGCACCAACTCTGGCTACGCCTGCCGCAATTGGGGCAAGAGGTGCAATCTCGTCTGTTCTAGTTTTGAACTCGTTAAATCTCATTTCATTCTCTTCCGCTTGGCTGTTGAACGTTTGGTAGGTTTCATTCTAGTCTTGTTTAATCTATTTATAGTTTTTGAGGTTGGGCTGTTACGTTTTGTAAACTTAGACTTAACTCCCATCATTGAGCCTTTTCTTGCTCTAGTCTTTTTCATTGCTAGTTTAGATTTAACATTGATTGGAGCATTACATGTTGTAGCCTTAGCAACAATACGTCCTTTACGTGTGCCACTTGTGCAACGATACTTGCGTGTTACTTTGCCTTTGGATCTTCCAAAGATACCAACAGCGCCTTCTGTAATGTCTTGAATTCTCATCTGCTTCTCTTATTCAATCTAGTTAAAGCAATTGAAGCTGGATTAATGCGCTTAGTTCTCTTAGCTTTACGTGCCATTCTAGCACCAAGTCGAGCTCTAGTACGCTTCATTGATATTTTCTTTTTAATGTTTGGTGCGGCAAAACATTGTGCTATCTTAGCAACAATACGTCCTTTACGATTGCCACTTGAGCATTTGTACTTACGGACTAGTGTTTTTCCTCGACGACCCCAGATTTGCTTTTCTGTTAAGTCGGAGTTGGGTGTAATATCTGTTATTAGCATAACAGTATTTAGTTAGGAAGGTTATGAAAAGTTTACAAGGAGAACTACAATAGTACTAAGCAAGCCTGCTACAATAGTTCCGGTAGCACCAACAATAACTTTAATTAATGACTTGTTGCCAGCTTGTACATCGATATGAATATGCTCTACTTTTACTTCGATCTTTTCCATACGATTTTCTAATGCTTCGTATCTAATTGCACATAAATCAACATGCGCTTCTAGGTTTGTTTTTTCTAGCTCGGTGGCCATTTTATTCTCCGGTACTTATTTTTTAGTCCCTTGCTCAAAGGGTTATTAGTAAACTTGACGTTAGCCTAATGGGTTTTCAGTAGCCTTAAATAATATGTTTTTTGCCTGGTCCGATGTTCGGAATACATTATTATTTATCCTAATTGTCTCAGTTAAGTTGGCGACTGTTGGTACTAAATTAAAGTCAGATTCTAGTGATTCAACAGCTGGCATTGTTTGATAGCTGTCTGTTGTAATGTCTACTTCCCAGACTGTATGGCCGCCTTTGTAGTCTGTGCCAAAGCCTAATTCTTTAAGCTCTGCGGCTGTGTACTTTACTGCTGTAGGAGGTTCACACATCATATTAGTCCTTAACATCATTGTTTGTACAAATGTCATCCAGTTTGCTTGCTGGCCAATTGCAACAACGTTATCGCTATTGTTTTTACGTTGTTTAGTTTCGGTGATGTCTATAAGGGAATATACTTTCATGTATGTATTTATAGGTCGTAAAAAAAGGGTGCCGCAAAAACGACACCCTTTAAATTTAGTTACTAACGTGTACTTTAGTCGATAAAGTCTGCTAGTACTGACATTGTTACGCCAGTTGAACCTGTACCAAAGTTTGAAGCCGCTGTCGTAGCGCCTGTACCTTGAATTGCAACTTGTACTGCGTCAGTTGTACCTGATGTAAAGATACCCGATTCAGTTAATACACTAATACCAGCAATGGTATGTGCATCGTTTGTTCCAGCTACGTCACCTGCCGCTAAGTATACCAAAGCCGCATCAAGTTCTGCTTGAGTGATGTTAGATTTTGCTAAGTTAATGATTCTGGTACGTGGACCTAAACCGTTTCCTGCTAGTGCTAATCCGCCGTTTCCTTGTGTTTGTCCTGCCATTTTATAATCTCCTATGATTTTCTCTTAATGGACATCTTCGTTACTCTACGAAGTTGTTATAAGTATTTAGCCAATTGCATAAAAATGCCGACTTATCGGGTGTTTTGCGCTCGATTTTCTAGTGTCCTTAGCAGTGATATAAAGCTAGGGCCACCTTTTACTATATTATCCAACATAACGATAGCAGGCAAGTATGCTTGTACTACACTAGCCGGTATACTTTTACCATCTTTAGCAAGTTCTAAAAACTTCTTTGTTAGCATTAAGTTCTTAGATCCTACCAATCTTGCATATACTGCTAGATCCTGTCCTGTTACGTTAATGTCCGGAACACTTACTTTTGGTTCAGGATCAGTTATACGATATACTTCAAGGTCTCTTTCTGCTGACAGCTTCTCTAAATATTCAATAATATCACTTGACCTTAGTTTAGCTCTTGCGGCAAGCAATAGTCTAGTAACCAATTTCTTTTTACTGTCAGCAGAGATAGAAACAAAACTAAAAACGTTTCGCCTAATACCTTTATAATCAGTATTAGTAATCTTTAATGCAGATTCAATATTAATAAAAGTTTGTTGGTCTCGAGAGCTTGATGCTGTAGCATTTCCTAATGCATGTACATAACGATTAAACGCCATTAATGGAAAATGCGTAGTTGCACTTAATCTTTTTGCCGCGCCAGGATCTTTAAGTTTGCTGTGAGCATCTTCGTCCCCTTCAATGAAGTATACAAAGTTATAAAGATCAGTTGACGACATTCTAAAATGTTTATAGTTGTCAGCACCGGCTGTCTTCTTTGCGTATCCATGTGCGTAGGGTGCAGTGTTTGGAAACCTTCTTAGAACTTCTAAGATAAGCATAGTCAAGTATGCCCGTTCGCAACAATCTGTATACGTAAGGGACTTTAATGCACCGCTTCCGCGAGTCAGTCTAGCTTCGTGAAGTTCTTTAATAAAGTCCATATTAGTATATGCTTTTCTCTCTGCTTCGATCTGTATCGGCCATGCCAATTAGATCTGATGCAATGTTAATCAGTTCTTTGCCTGTCTTTGCACTCATAGCCATTTCAAGCCCTTGCGAAGTTTGCAGTTTGTCTGTAAGTCTTTCACGTGCCTGTGGCTTCATGTCACCAATTTGTCCACGCAACAATGATAATAATGCTGATGCCATGTTAGGACCAATCTTGTGTTGACGACCATCGTCTGTAGTAATAAACGTGATTGGCTTTGGATTGCTTCTGGAGTCTAATACTTTCATTAGCTGTCCTGATATTGGTTCTTTCTTAAAACCCTTTTTCATGTCCTTGTCTGGATCATCTAGTTCCATGCCGTGATTAGATAGCCCTAAGTCATCTCCAATTGCTTCATGTATGTCTGTCATTTTCATAGTACTTCTCCTGTGATTATCTTTGTACTGCTCTGTTAGCGGCCGTAAATACTGCTCTGTTAACTAATTTAATATCGCCTTCGGGGTGAGCTAACACATACCCTTCGCCGCCTTCTTTACCATCTGTCTTAGCTTTAACCGCATTTGGGTTTTTATCTAGATCAGCAATAATACTATCCTTTGCTTTCATTATGCCTGTAATAACTTCAAACAACGATGTCCAAGCATTCATGTTCTGCTTAATGTATTCAATAATCTTTTGTTGTTTAACACCACTAATATCTTTCCTAGTGTTAAGCCATTTAGTAAAGTCTCGTCCTAAGTTGTCAAGTCCGGTATCTACTTTGCTGTTCATATACTTATAAATGATATCAGGAAAGTTTTTCATTTTCATTTGTGCAAGTTTATTTACGTCTAGTAAACTGTCAAGGTCTGCTGAGTCTTTCTTAATAATTTGTGCAAGTCTATCAAGTTCTTCGTTAGGAACTTGTGCTGGCTGTTCAATAGTCACAGGCGGCACAACTAATAACTGATCACCTTCAAATATTTCTAAGTCTTTAAGTGGATGTTCACTACCGTCTGGGTCTACCATTCTGTGTACAACTACACCGGCACTTGATTTAGCAATCTTCTTACCTAAGTCACTTGCAACATCTACAGCATACTCTACAAGTTGCGGTTTAAATACAAAGTTCTTTTCTATTACTGGCGGAGTGTTATAATACAACAAGTCGCCTTTGAAGTAACCTCTATAGTTTTTTGGTACTGCTTTTTCAAACACACCAAATGCCTGTGCCATACTGTCTGCAAATGCTATACGCTTCGGATCATCTTTGTTTATTCCTTTACTACGCATAAGAAGTTCTTGTTTAAGTGCGTCTGGGCTAGTTGTTCTACCAACTCCTTTTGACTTAACAAATCCGCTTTTGTCTGTGAATACAAATTCACCATTCTCATTGCGGCCAAACACAACTGCGGGAGAGCCGTCCCATTTAAGTGTAACGTTTCCTTGTCCGCCTTTTGCCATATTGCGCAAACTTTGTAATGCTCTTATTGCTCCTTGGGAACCTTGCAGGTAAGCTAGATCTTCTGCATGATCAATTCTTGAAGCTTCTAAAATGTAATCACCATCTCTGTGCAACCTAATACCAGGCATGCCTTTTAGCATTGCCGGTGTAAGATTAACATCCATCTTTTTTGCAACTGCTTTAAGCGGATCAAACCCTGCGGCACCGCCTTCATCTTTTAGTTTTTTCTTTAATGCTGTGCCAAGTGGTTTGTTTGATTCGTTTACTGCTATAACTTGCCAATCCTTTTTCAAGTAAGCATTTACTTTGCCAAACGGAACTTCTTCAGTCCGCGAGCCTCTTTTAACAAGCACCTTTACGTCTTTCTTAGGATTCTTTGGATCAACTTTAACTGTATTGCCTTTAGCATCTTTGCCAAATATCAAACCTTTAATTCCAGTACCTATACCAGCCACTTGTCCAATAGTTGTTTTTGGACCACCTGCGCCCTTGTAGGCTTTGCCCATCTTGGACATACTTTGTGAACCACCTCGTCCTACAGCGTATCCACCTTTAACTGCGGACGCACCTTTTTGAAGAGCTTTACCAATACCGCCAAGGATGCCTTCATCTTTTCTTTGTTCAGCAATCATTAAGCCTGCTCTAATGCTACTGCGTTCGGCAACACGAGCTATTTCTTTAGTAAATGTTTTGTAGCCAGATACGCCGTGTGTAGACTCAGGTACTTCTTTGCCGGCTTTGGCCATTGTTTCTTTCCACGGAGCAATTAGCTCTTCGTAGTCTGGATCGCTTTTAAGTTTTGCAAACATACTTTCAACTGTATGTGTGTCAGCTTCTTTTGCGCTAGGTCCTAATAGTATTTTTGCAATTTCATCCCAATCGTCTGCAACAACATTATCTCCGTTGTTAGGATCAACAATGCCTTTTGTAGGACTAAACTTATATCCGCGGCCTCTTGCTAAACTTGATAGCAATATTGCTCTGTCGGCACCTGTGTAATGCTCTGTTCCGCCACGCTTGGCTCCACGTTGTAGATTAGGATTATCTGTAAGCATAAAGTCTGTTTGAACAAAGCCGTTTTTAACATCACCTCTGATTGGGGTTTTAAAATGTATTTGAAGTCCTGCGTTAGCAACCCAACCTTGTGTGAAAGTTCTGCCCTTGTTCATAATTTCTAAATCATCAATGCCTTGCTTTTGGCACCATGCAGTAAGTTTTGCAATTATTTCTTCTTTAGGTAATTGTCTTACATCAACATTGAGATCTAAATCACCCGACGAGTTCTCTTCAAATGTTCCATCTTCTTTTGTCTTCTTGCCCGTTGTGCCAAGCATGTCTTCATCAACAAACTTAAAACCAAATGTAGCATTGATCCAATCTATTGTTGGCTGTACATCAACTGTGGCAATACGCTGTGTTAGTGGTGTAACTTCACCGCCCTCAACTTTTTTAAATACGTTTCCACCTTCGAATAAATTACTTGTCATTTTTTTTGCTCTCATTAATTTTACCAAGGCCGCGTTTGAACTTCTTTGGGTCGGCACTTTTAATACTGTTAATAAACCTACGTTCTAGCTCAAGTGCTTCTTCTGCTGAATAGTGTTCATTAATTTTATTAAACAAGTTAATAGTACTATCGATAAGATTTAGTCCTGATGTTTCAATAAGACTTTCTTTATTCCGATGAATATTAAGATTATTCAGTTCTTCAAGTATTGATCTAGTAGCTTTTTTCATTATGTTACGTTCCTTATATGGTATTTAGTTGATTAGCAACATAAATATTACTATAATGAAGGGGGCGAAGTATGTCAATAGAAAAGTTAAGTTTCAAAGAAAAATCCTTGTTGTTTGCTAAGTTATCAAGTATAGCATATAATAACATGAAAGAAGCAAAAAGTCAAGCAAAACGGTTAGGTTTCACAACAATAGAGTTTTATGAAAAGGACGGTGCTCAAGCGTACCGCTTCATGAACAAGACAGATTTGGTTATCGCCTGCAGAGGAACGCAACCAACTGAATTTAACGATCTAAAAGCAGATCTAAAAGCTATTCCGGTAATGGCTGAAACAGTAGGACGAGTACACATTGGATTTAAGACAGAGGTAGATGACCTCTGGCCTATGATTGAACAAGATATCAATCGTAAGACTAATGTAACCAAGACACTTTGGTTCTGTGGACATAGTTTAGGAGCGGCCATGGCAACTATTATGGCAAGCAGAGCAAAACATAATGTAGAACTAAACGATCCAGTCGAACTATATACATTTGGTTCACCACGTGTGGGTTGGAGAGAGTATTGCAACAGTTTAAATGTTATACATCACAGGTGGAAGAACAATAACGACATTGTCACTACTGTTCCGCTTGCTGTTATGGGATTTAAACATCACGGTACTGAGCATTACATTAATGCATACGGAAATGTTCGTACTCCAACTGGCTGGCAGATGTTTAAAGACAGACTGCGCGGTATGTGGATAGGCATCAAGAAAGGTAAGATCGATAACTTTGGTGATCACTCAATGGTTGAGTACATCAAGCACATCGAAGCTGACCAAGACTAACCAAACAAACTGCTAACTGACTCTTCGTTAGTTACCCTACGGATAGCTTCACCAAACAAAGGCGCAACACTAACCTGTCGTGTCTTTTTGCAGTTTTTAGGACAACGGTCACCGATTGAATTAGTAACTACAAGTTCTGTGAGTACACTCTTTTCAACCTTCTGACATGCTTCGCTTGACAATACTCCGTGTGTAATATATGCACGAACACTTAGCGCACCTGCATCCATAATAGCCTTTGCCGCATTACATAGTGTGCCGCCACTGTCAATAATGTCATCAACCAGAATGGCATGTTTATCTTTAACATTGCCGATCAAGTTCATAACTTCTGACTTGCCTGCTTCAGGGCGCATCTTATCTACGATAGCAATGTCTGCGTGGAACATGTCTGCAAATTTTCTAGCCCGAACAACTCCGCCTGCATCTGGACTTACAAACACTGTAGCATCTGTTCCTACATTATACTGAATGTCTTTAGCAAATACCAAACGGCTTGTTAAGTCATCAACTGGAATGTTAAAGAAGCCTTGTATCTGTCCTGCATGTAGGTCCATTGTAAGGATCCTATTTGCTCCTGCTGTGGTAAGCAAGTCTGCTACTAACTTTGCAGTAATGGGTGTGCGACTTGCACTCTTGCGATCCTGTCTAGCATAACCAAAGTACGGGATAACTGCTGTAATACGTGCCGCACTTGATCGCTTTGCCGAATCAATCATAATCAAAAGTTCCATTAGACTGTCGTTAACAGGAGTACATGTACTTTGTATAATGAATACATCCTCGCCTCTAATGTTATCATGGAACTCTACGCTTGTTTCTCCATCTGCGAACATACTGACTTTTGCAGGAACTAAGGTTGCAAAGCATCTTTCTGCAATCTCTTGTGCCAACGCGGGGTTAGCATTGCCTGTGATGATTTTCATTTTCACTGGAGGTCCTCTTCTTTGTGGTTGAACTGCTGTAAAGTTATATTTATAGTATACTACTAATACAAGTGTAAGTCAAGAGAAAAGACAGTGCCGTTGAACACTGCCTTTCCAAAATGTTTAGTAGCCGCCGGGTACCAACACGTAATGTATCATTAAAACAATACCTAGTGAAGCACCTAACCCAACCATCATTTTTAAGAAGTCTTTTCCTATCAAAGGAAACACTGTCTTAAACTTTGCTTTGCCTGTGTACGTTGCCATTGCTAACTCACGCCCACATAACAACCCTACGAAAACCCACGTGGTAGACATTGGGATATCATTCATCTCTTTAAAGTATACTAGGATTACCCAGTACACAAGATCAATGAGTGTAGCACTTCGAACATATCTTGTGTTATGTTTTTCTACTACAATCTGTTGTATCTTACCTCCGCCTTCACGGAACATAAACCCTAGTCCGCTAACAAAGATAACGGTAATACCAATCATCAATGGAACGTCTAAGGTGCGTGGAAGGAACACTGCAATATTTGCCATGTCATGACTCAGCCAAGTAAACCACAGGAACCCTGTTGTTACCCATTGTGCCACTCGCCAATATGTTTTGTGTTCTTCTTTAACAGGCTTTGCTTCGTCTAGTAGTCTACTTGCTACCATCCATATTGCATAAGCCGCAACGGCCGCAACTGCATAACCCATCATACTTTTCATCAACATCTTTTCTAACACAAATGTACTTGCGAAAGCACTTAGTACTAGAAAGGAAGTTGATACCGGCACACCAAAGCGTGTCAGTAATAGTAGTACAGCCGGTGCCATTGCATGATACCATTGTACTTCTTGAAACGGAATCTTGTTAAGTCTTCCGTAACTGATGTCTCCACCATTCATAAACCAACCATACCAAATAGTATAAATTAGTACTGCACTGGCCGCGAACCACATGGTCCTCCAGTGAAACTTTTCGTTGTTACTTGCGATCCATGTACCTAGTGTTTGTACAGAATCATTTGCTATTACAGCATAGGCGGCGAATATAAATCCTACCACCATCCATAAAGTGAGTGCGTCCATGATATTTCTCCTTCTGCTTGACGGCTTTACCCCGTCGCTCACATAGTAAGAGCAGGCTCAACGATGCCTGCAAAGGAACAGAATGTTCCTAACATTACTTATACTACAACTATGTTTAGTATTTGTCAAACGATTTAGGTATGCGTTAAATGCATAGCGGGTATTTGCAAAAAACCGTTGATTTATACTCAAACACCGTGTATATTGTAGTAGTATTATATAAATAACAGTGTTAAAGACGTGTAAGACAGCGATTTTGACAACACACAGACACATAGGATAGACTATGGGCACTTATCACATGCCTTAAAAGCGATTGACGTGTACCAAAGGTACATGCACCGCCGGGGAAGTTCCGGGGTATTGCTATTCCTCAAGCATCCAAAACTATAGAAACAGGAGATCACTATGAAAAAAGTGTTTACAGTCCTACGGCAATTGTTTGGATCTAAACCATCCTCTAAAAACGATTACCTCGTATGGGCAAAGACAGAATACAAGAGCGATTGGCAGTTTGCTTATCAACACATGCTCGACCATAACGGAGCCGCACCGACACTTAGGGACTTACATCCCTGGAACGACGGCACAAAATTTAAACCAAATACAAACCTTAGAGGATGGGTATAATGACCACAACACTTAGTACTTACTACTGCTCAATTTGCGAAGCAGTTAAAACAATCGTAATCACAGCGTTTTGCACTATGATCGCAGTTGGCGAATCAGCTGGCAGAGCAAGAGCCGCGGCACACCTTAGCCAGATGGGTATGCACAAAGAAGCTAAAGCACTTATGATGGGAGATGAGAAATGAGTACAACACTTACACGAGTTTATTGTTCATTATGTGATACAATCACAAACTTCTTCAAAGGCTTCGTAACTGAAAG
>Ga0307984_1000797_pt1 | contig 13433 bp, 13 predicted proteins | sample EllFjometageno78_FD_203169 | JGI IMG/M metagenome (GOLD analysis project Ga0307984, IMG submission 203169) | Marine microbial communities from Ellis Fjord, Antarctic Ocean - #78 | ecosystem: Environmental > Aquatic > Marine > Unclassified | place: Southern Ocean | collected 2014-10-09
CGTTCCCGTCGCAATCACAGTCTCCTTCAGGGATACCAGATCCACCACAAACTCCACACTCGTCTAGGCAACTAGGTGTAAATGATGCTTTCCGTATAGCAATTACACCTGACTCATTATTCTTTGTATTATGAAATATTCCAAATGGATTCTGTGTCGTTGACCAAGGAGATCCGTTTATTATCCATACGAATGCTTGGTTATTCGCGTTCGGGTTTCCAGGATTATCCCACACCTCTGTTGATGTCCAGTAAACATCCTTATCAAGACCAAAATCAAATCGATTAAAACCATAAGGATTGTTAGGCCCAAAAGAAGAGTCTATGAATTCACACTCACCAGCTCCAGGGAGAAACCAGTCATTATAGAAATTATGACCGGTAGCGTAAACAATGCCAGCAGCTTTAGGTTCGTTCGCACAACCTGATGAATGATTTGCTAGATGTTCTGTATTTAATACACCGTTTGAATAAGTATCCCAAGTAACACTGCTATTTTGAATTTCAGTTCCCAAACATCCCCATTCTGCGTCCCATGCAATATCGCCTAGTATATAGTAGATTTCGTTTTCATAGTCGATATGAAAGATAAAGCCTCCACCATATTCGTCTCCAATGTTTAACAGACTACAAGGACCACACTGAGCAGATAAGGAAGAAAAAAAGCATATTAATGCGATGGAAAATAAAAGCCTCATGATAATTAAGTTTTGGAATGACAAGATACAACAATTAATTAATATTAGATAAGAGGATAGCTAAACAGGAGTCACAAGAAGTGCGAATACCCTCATTGAATTCAAAACATTTTTCACACTCCCACATTGGGTCGTCTGTTACACAAATCCATTCACCTTTAGAATTCACTTTAACATCTATATGAGAGCAGCTGGAATGTCCAAACTCTCCACCATAAGATTCATACATCGAGACATCAAGCTGAATTTCTTCAAATAATTCATAAAGTTCTTTTAGAAGGTTTTGACTAACAATATCAGAACTAGCTACTCCTAGATAATATCCGCCTTCGTGAATTTCATCAAGAATACTATTTCTTACACCTTCAAAAAATTGAAAAACAAAACTATTTTCAGAAGATCTTTGTCGAGTGTGAATTTCGAAACAACTTGCACTAAATAGAAAGATTTTATTGTCTTCGATGACAAACGGGATTTCACCGTACTTTTCTTTTATAGATTTCATTTTTTCAACCTTTTCCTTATTTAATTCAACTGGGGTATTGAAATCTGCAGTTATAAAGACACTGGCCATAATATTTTTTTTTAGTTTAATAATTCCCAAACCTAAGAATTATTATCTGCTATTCCCCAACTAGTCTTAGCATCACAGTGAAAGACTTCGTCAAGACACATAACAAAGAAGTAAGTAAGCATCTCATAGTCTATAATTTAGACATACAAGATACAGCTACTCTAATTTATAGTTGATTCGTTTAAAAAACCAAGAGGTATGATGTAAGAAACTTTAATTAACTATTTTGCGTGATATGAAAACACCATTACTACTCATAGCCTGTTTGTTTTTTAGTTTTCTGATAACAGGATGTGGATCAAAACAAGTTGAACAATTATCTGTGTCAAATGGCCAGATCGGATCTTATGCATCGATGACATTACCTGGAGCTAAGGGTAGTTTATTTATTATTGGCGGAGGTAGCCGCTCATTATCGTTGATGTCTGGAGTGGTGGATAGGCTGTCAACATTAGATGATTTGATTATTGTGCTTCCGATGGCAAGTTCTGAACCTGACACCTCTATGTTTTATGGTAAAAAGCCATTTATTTCACTAGGTTGCACTAATGTTCATGGTATGAATTTACAGCCGGGAACATTTGGTACAGCTCAACTCGATAGCATACGATCAGCTGGAGGAATTTATTTGTGTGGAGGCGATCAGTCCCTCTTCATGGAGATTGCGCAAGGTGAAATACAAGAGGCCATTCAACAAGCTTTTCGTCAAGGTGCTGTGATTGCAGGAAGTAGTGCTGGAGCTGCGATGATGAGTAATGTCATGATTACAGGAGAGCAGTTGCTCGAACCTGAATATGAATCAACTTACAAACGGCTATATGAAAATAACGCAATATACTCGGAAGGTCTTGGGTTGATTCAGGGTGCTATTATTGACCAACATTTTGTAGAACGAAGTAGATACAATCGTGCTTTAACTGCATTAAATGATCATCCAGACATGCCGGTGTTCGGCATAGGCGAATCTACTGCATTGGTTGTAGAGCCTCAAGGGTTGAGCGTGGAGGGGGAAGGGCATGTCGTTGTGTTTTATCCTAGCAAAGGAAGAGCAGACTCAACAGGTCAGCTGAATTTCCGCAATTTACGGTTGGCTATCTTAGTGAATGGAGATAGCTTGAATTAACAAAGCAGTCCGATTTACAATTTCTTTCGGCTATTTCGTTCGGCTATTTCTTAGTGTACGGGCCAAACATAGCCACTTCACGTCCTTCAGGATTAGCCCATGCTCGGAACATGCCGGCACTGTTAAATACCAATGCGATGTGACCTTGGGCATCCACAGCTACCACTCCACCATCTCCACCTAAAGCACCCATTTCATTAAATATTGTTTCCTCACATGCCTTTTGAAGGGAAACTCCACCATGTAACATTTGAGAATGTATGTCTTGTGCAACTCCGGTACGGATAAAGAACTCACCCCACCCCGTTGCTGAAACAGCACATGTGCGATCATCTGCCCAAGTTCCAGCACCAATCACTGGACTGTCACCTATACGCCCATGGCGTTTGTACGTCATGCCACCTGTTGAGGTAGCAGCAGCTAGATGTCCATTTTTATCTAATGCAACACAACCCACAGTACCCTTTTTTTCTTCCAAAGGTTGTGGTGTATCACCTTCACGTTCAGATGCCTTTAAATAACGTTCATAAGCTTTGTCGGTATCAAACCACGTTGGGTCCGCAGATTCAAATCCTTGTGTTTGGGCAAAAACTCCTGCTCCGTGTCCGCTGAAGAAAACATGTTCACTAGAATCCATTACGCCACGGGCTACAGAAATAGGGTGACGAAAACCTGTAAGGCCTGTGACAGCACCACAATTTCGTGTGGATCCATCAGCGATAGAAGCATCGAGCTCGTGTGAACCAGTAGCTGTATAAACAGCTCCACGTCCTGCGTTGAATAAAGAGTCATCCTCTAAAAACCGAATCACATGTTCAACTACATCTACAGCAGAAGCACCTGATATTAATTGCTCCTCTCCAATTTGAAGAGCTGCGTTAATAGATTTTGTATAAAGTGATTGCATCTCCACCGAAAGAGACTCTTCATCGAAATGTCCTGCCCCTCCATGAATAGCAAGAGCCCATTCTTGTTGCGTTGTATTCTCTTTTGAATCGGAGCTCTGACAAGCAACGCATCCAAATACTAATCCTATTATTATCCAATTATTCATTGTTCAAAGGTATCAATCAACGTGAAGGTCTATATACGGAACGCCTGTAGGTGCATCATCACCATCTTCCGAAGGAAAACAAACCATAGTACAGGTGGAAAAAACTGTTAAGAATACAATCCAAAAAAGGCATCCCCCAAATGTAATCTTAGAACTACTTTGTTTTTGAGAATGTTCTTCTTCAGTGAGTAATTCTTTGCCTGTATATTTCCCATCTTGATATATTCTTTTGCTCATCGTGTTGGTTTTAAGACTTTCAAGATACGGCTATTTAAGTTTCGAGGTTTATTATCGTTCCTAGAATTGACCGATCTACTGTAAATTATTTTCAATAACATAATTCTCAAAGGCATCATCCAAACCAAATATATTGATTCTTATATAATATTCAATAATTGACTTTTAAGCATTATATAAAAATATTAGTCATCTCATCAAAGGTGAACTCCTCCTCTTCATTTGGAACAAAAAACGTGATTTGAGAATTTTCTTCGTAATCACCAAGATGCAAACCACTGAATCCTCTAAAATTGTATGAAACAGAATCAATATTATCAAAATCTTCAGTAATTACAGGATAATCAGATTTTACAGTTTCATTCACATACAACTCATACCAAATACCTTCATCCGTTTCACAATAGTACCCTCTGTCCCAAACAGAAGGTTCTAGGTCATACACCTCTTCAGAAATACCATCTGGATACAGATCATAATCAAATTCGTAATTTTTCATAATTGTTTGATCTAATTTATTCAGTCGGTTCATTAACCAGGAAATGACTACCTGAGTTATTCAAATCTCCAAAACTCATCAGGTTCTTCCATTCTAAATGGAGCTTCAGAAGGGTTTTCCTTGTAATTCCAAAGCACATCATCTTCATAAGTTACCGCAGCAATGAAATGATCAATATTTCCGTCTTCTAGTATAGTTTGTAGTTTTGAGTTTCCTTCTGGCATTGTATCATCAAAACCATACTTTTTTAATCTAATGTCAATTTTTTCTCCAGAGTCTGCTGTTATGGTTAATTCACCCAGGTCTTTTGACTCTCCATTTTCAGTATAAAATATTCCAATGGGTCCTTTAACATGACCTGAAAAAGGTTCAACAAGCAAATTGATAGCAACTATAAACTTTTTTATCTCCAAAATGTTTTGAAAATCTGGCACCTCAATTATAGTATTAGTACTATCTCCATAAAGCCACTTTTTAAGTACATCTCTACTTACTTTGTAAGATTGACTAACAATTTCTCTGTCATTTAAACTGCTGTATCTGTGTATCGATAAGTCCATAATGTGTTTTATAAATTTTGAATATTATTTATAATTTAAGATTAAATTATTGGTTTAAAAAAGGAGTAAGAAATTCTTCTATATATTCCTGCAGTTGTTCTCTTTTTATATTATAGTTTTTCCATCTTTGGTAAATATTTGCGCTGTTGATGCCTTACCGCGGCTATCCAGGTAGTCATCAATTTCTAATTCTTTTCCCTTAAAGTAAATTTTAGAAATAAAGTCAAAATCACCTTCTGGAGTACCTATATCACCTGGTAAATAGAAAAAATCTTTTGGCGTAGGCACTTCATCTGATTCAAACGACATTTCATAAAGCCCCCCCTTACTTTCATCTGTAATCAACAACACATTATCAACTTCTGAAATAAGGTCAGGAATTGCTAAATAACCTTCATAAGGCAGCTCCTCTGCGGCATCTCCTAAATACTCATACATGTCGCTCATATCACGAGTTGTGAAGTTGAGTACTTCTTTGTCATTTTCATCTAAAACAAAACAAGTCATTTTATCATCATTCAAAGCTCTAGTAACATGAAAGAGATTTCCATCATATATATCAGAAATGATAGCTTCTTCTTCTAAGTTATAACGAGCCTCGGTCAATTCAGAATATCCATTTTTTTTCTTAATATCTAAAATCTGTAACACTTGTTCGTTTGATAGGGAATGTGCCGCAAATTCTATTTCCCATCCATAACATCGGATTTTATATTTCATTTATAGCTGTTTGGTTGACAGTTTATCTAACAAACTTTTCACAGGTGAGTCATCATATTGCCAAGCAGATGAATCATATTGTTGTTTAGGTAAATTAGGGTTTATACTTTCTGGAAGACCATCATCCTCATGAAATGGAAATGACTTTTGGGAGTTGTTTTCAGAGGTAAACCATCCAATGAATTCACCGTCTTTAAAAATGAAATGACTTGAAAAATAAGAATTACTACCACCTTCCATTTCTTCTTGTAATTCATCTCTAGTAAGTAATTCTCCATTTATCGATGCAGAATGCATTAAGCTGAAATTAAGAGAATTCTCACCCCCTAGATAATCATAAAAACTCACAGAATCTAGATTTAGTCCTACAGGAAACTGTGTCCTTTTGGTTTTTAAGGAGTCATCCCATAAGTCAATTTTAGAATCAACATTAAATTCGCCATTGGCAACAAAATAACAGTCTTCTGTACGTAAGTTTAATACTATAACTCCTTCCTGAGGGATTTTCACATCCTTATAAGTAGAGACATCAAAATCTTCACTCCAATTATTTGTAGAAAGGGATTTGGGGTCCGTAGCTCCTCCAGTATCTTCATAACATAAAATCCCATTCTTATGATATATTTCATTTAGATTCATAAGTTCATTTAAGAAATCTGAACCAACATAAGTAGAGCCAAAGTTCCCTGCCATTTCCGTGAAAAAACTACCAGTCAGTAACGCTTGTTTTAACTCGACTTGTTTTTCTAATGACATCTTCCCTAAGGAAATTTCAGCCCCTAAATATTGACATATAGAACCTTCGGGTTCATTGCTCAACGCAACAATTACTTTTTCTTTTTGCATCATTTTAAAATTTGCTTAATTAAGCCTTCTCCCAACCCTTCTTTACATTCTCTAATACCTCAGCGTCAAATATTTCCTGGATTTGTTTTTTAGAATTTGAAACTTTGACTTCTTTTTTAAGCATCTCCGACCTTCCTGGGCTGAAGTCTGTATAATGATATACATATGCAGGGTACTCATCGGAGTGCTCTTTGTTGGTTTTCAAGAGCATAAACTTTCGTACCATTTTCATTCCCTTCCTTGCTTTCACATACACTTCTCTGGCGATCACCTCGCTGTTCTTTAAAATTTCTTTTTTTGAATTGGATGCATCAAGCGTAACTATTTTCGTGATTTGAGTTAAGCCAGTGTCGTCTGTATCGGCTTTTTTATCAGCTCTCATATTTACATATACTGGAGAAATCACACTTGCCATAGGCTGTTTTCCCAAAGCAGTATACGATCCATTTTTAAAGGAAATTTCCCTTTTACGAATAAGGCCCTTAGAGTTTTCTGTAAAAACATCCAAACAGCTAAATTCTATGACTTGAGTAGGTGCAACCATTGTAAAAGCGACATTGGATCCCGAGGCTTCTATGTAGGATGAATCCACCTTGTTTGTTGCGAGTTCTTTAAGTAAACTCTTTCGCTCGCTTACTGTATAGCCATTGCCAATTTTGGTCAATAAAAGGTACTCATTAGGCCCCGTATTAAGTCCTACAAGAACTTCTTTGAGCATTCCTGCTCTACTCCCCTCACCTTCTGCATACCCTAAGATTACAGCATCTAATGTAATGAGTGGTTTTACTTTATAAATAGGACCATTGTCTGAGCGTATCACCAGTCCTTCATTTCCTGATGTAACAACACGATCTTCATAGAGTGTTACGATGTCTTTTCTGCTTTCTACAACACTACTATTAACAGGATGCACAGACGTGCCTCCAGATAAAATAGATTTCAACTTTTCATTTAATTCTTTTATATCTAAACGAACCGCTGCTCCGTCTAGTGAAAGAATATCAAAAGCAGCAAATCGGATATCTGAAGATTTTTTTGCTAAGGCTGCTGCCAAATCAAATGAACGCGTTCGCCCTCCTTTTTTATAGAGATACAGCTCTCCTGCCAATAGCACATCTTTGCAGTTGGCTTTGAGGAGTCCTAAACCTTCACTTAATAGAGGCAAGTCAGCAATGCTATTTCCCCCATGATTGATGAGTTCTAAACGTTTTCCATCAAAACCCATTAGATAGAAGTGGCCGTCTAATTTTGTGGAAACAGAATAAAAGTCTGTCTTCATTATTTTAGAAGTCATCTCCGCAGCATCAATCGGTAGATAACGTGATGCCGTCTGACGTTTGTATTTTATTGCTTGCTCTTTGTTATTCATAATTATTCTGATGGCAATGGTTTTAACTCTAGATCGGTCAGGTGCAGTATCAAACAATATTTTTCTCCTTTTATCCTACCTTCTAAAAATGCTCTGTAGGGTTTTCCTCCATCATTCATCACCAAAGGTTCTTTGCCTGAAGCTCCTCCGGCAAGCATCATAAGTGAATCCTTATCTGAAAGTTCCTTGGCCATGTCAAAAAGAAAATCATAGGTAAGGCCGTTCACGTGTCTAAGTTGGTATTTCTTAGCAAAGACGAACTTATTGTAAACCTGTGTTTTAGGCATTAGTTTACCTGACCATTTAACAATATCCTCTCCTGTAATATTACATTCATTGTACTTGGGAGCTCGCTCTTTTTTAAGTTTGGCTGAGGGAGAGAATATTTTCTCAACTTTGTTGATTCTAAACACAGGCTTTTGCTCTTCATTGATATACACTCTGGATACATCATCAATAAATTTTCCCGTTAACTCTAGATCTATTTCTGGATCTGCAAGTATCAAATCTTCCGCGAGCCTTCCTGCCAGTTGCATCTGAAAATCTACACCTTTCGTGGGCTTATCGTTATACTTACTGAGAAGCGATTGGGTGCTTATAGAAGACGTACTTTTAATGACGCGCTTATTCAGCACTTGTGCTCCATTTGCAAAGCCCATAATTACTGCTGGTTTTGGATTCAAAGATTTGAATGTAATCTCAGCATCTCTTTTTTTGGCATTTGCTAAATTGATATATCGTATCATTTTTATCTCTTATTTAAAACATTGCAAAATCAAGATCACCTTCATCGGTATCTTCTATATCATCGATATCTTCTGCTACTAATTCTTGTTCATTGTCCTGTAATCCTAAAAATTCCGGTTCTGATAACATCCCAGTTATGGCAAACACTTCATTCTCATTACTTATCAAATAAGCATCATCACCCTCATAATCTTCCCTATAATTAAAGACAAAATAGAAGATTTTTCCAGCGTTAAGCACTTTAAGAAAATCTTCCTTTTTCTCTTCGATATTCAGTTGATATACAGATTTTACTGAAAGAGATAAATACTCATCTACGGTTGCTTCTCTAAGCATTACGGTGCGATCATAAACTGAAGGAACTTTATCTACACGTTTGCCACTTCGGTCTAAGCCGACCAACTCGCTTCTTGAAATATTCTCACCTTTTGTGTTTAACATAACGAGGGACGTCGAGCCTGTAGGTAAAATATATTTACCTTCTGCCAAGCCCGCCAACTTGCATTTACTTTTGTTTTCATCGTAGACTTCTATAGAAGACCATCCGTAGATTTTTTTTCTATCTACTTTTTTCAGATCAGCTTCTATGCTTAAACCGTTGAAGGAGAATTTTGCTTTTTTTGCCATTGTATACTTTTATTTTAACCAACTAAACAACCTTCAATACGTTGTTGTTGATTGACATTTTTTTGTCATGCCATTTTAGTGATTCTTCGTTTTCACCGTTGAGACTAAGTGCATCTGCATAAACTCCACAAGCCTCAGCATAAATCAGATTTTCTTCATTAAAATTGACTCTGACAAGTTCTAAAGAATACTTAGAAACAGATTTCATTTCATTAAAATTCTCCGTCCCTTTTAGATATTGTATTTTAGAATTCAAGAATTTTCTAGTCAGTTTGTTAAATGTGTTTTTCTTGAATCTTTTTTGAAAATATGAGTCAATTATATTGAAGTCAGCTTCAGCTTTATTATGGTGACTTGATATAAAACTTTGACTACAAGATAATGTTAAAATATGCATTTTTAATTCTACTTCTTCTCTTAAATATGAATTGTTTTGTTCAAATAGAACAATGGATTTTAAATAGACGGCGATGGCCTCTTCTCCTTTCAACAATTGGTTAGATAAAAAAGTTGTATAAGAAATCAAAAATTCAGATAATAGATTTAAATTATTATATTCAATAAGGTGGGCATACAAATTCTCTGATTCAATTTTAAAATCATTTAATTCAGGTTCAGGATATTTTTCAGACCAGGTATTATTTGCTTTAGAATTTAAGAAATCTCTTTTTTCATTAAGTTTTTTAACCTGTATAATATTGTGATACACATCATAGTCGGCGCTAGATTGAAGAGAATTTAAGACATCATCATATTTCTGCATTTTCTCCCATCGAGACTCACAATTACTTTCAGACAACAAAAGGCTGATTTCAAACAAAACGAGCTCTTGGTATTTTTCCTTGATGTGTTTTTGCATAAACAAACCCTCAAGTTGATTAATTATTTCAGGATTAAAATAAAGACATGTAATTAAGATTAGTTCTTTTTCAAATTCATTTTCAGGGATAATTTCTAAGAGCTTTATATCTTCAGGTGTGTTGTTAATCGAATGTATCTTTTGAAGGTTTTCTTCAGCAACATGTCTATCAGCATCATCATCTGAAACAATCGATAGGACATTTAGAATAAACGGGATATTGTACATTGCTTTACTTTCTAAGAAAGCAGAGAACGCTTGTAATTTATTGAAGTCTTTAGCAGAAATAAATCGAATAGCTATTTCCAGAATCAGATTTTGAAGTTGCTTTAGATATTTTTCGTTGCCAATTAAAATCGCCAATCTTCTAACAACCTTCAATAAATCTTCAACGGAATATAATGATGGGTTTTCTATAATCTCCGTCTGCAGTGAGATATATCTTTTATTATATTCTATAACTATTTGTTTGTCACTGTCAGTCTCGTCAGAAGAATTGAAATATGTTCTTATGGCTGATATGATTCTTTTATCAGCAAACTGATAAAAATTATCTTCATCATTAAGGTCTACTAATAGTTCTTCTCTGACAGCAATTTCTAAAAAAGCCAAAACATCGAGTAAGTCATAACCCCAAACTTTAGCTAAAATTTCAGCATCAAATTTATTACCTATAATCGCAGCACTCTCTAATAATCTTTGCCATTTCGGTTCAAATAATTTAATGATAGAATGGTAATGTCTATCCACTTCTTGAGAGTTTGGAAGACTCTTGATGTTAATGTTTTTAGTTAATAAATAGCCGTCTGTTTTAAAGTTTCATCACGAACCCATTCCTCAATTACTTTCAAAATATATAAAGGGGTTAATACAGCAACATCGTTATTTTCTTTTAATTTTTCATTAAAAAGAGTATTGATTTGATTCATCGAATTTGATTGAATCTTAAATTTATTATTTTGATCACTCAAATGTTTAACAAAATCAAATAACTTAAAATCTTTTGTGCTTATTAATTCTTCAACAATGAATTTAATGTCTGAGTCAGCATTCAGCGCCTCTAAATCATTAATTAATAATTCATTAGACACCCCCCTGTAATCCGCATTTACACCATCTCTTAGTGTTAGTATAATACAGAAATTAGTTCTTAAATATTTATTGTTGTTTATGATATCAATAAACAGCTTTAAAAAAGAATAGCTTTCAGGATCAATCCAGTGTAAGTCCTCCATTACAAAAACGGACTTCTTTTCTAGCGACTCAAGTTTATCAATGATGTCAATACATATCTCTGTCATAGATTTTTGGTCCTCCCGCTGAAAATCAGATATAAAATCAGTGTTAATACCTGCTATACTAGCTGCAGATGTGATAATTGATTTTTGGTTTTCAATTCCCTCATGACGATTTGAAAATTCGGCTACTTTTAGTAATCTACTAAAAGCTTCAATAAATGGTTCAAACGAAACGGCACCCTCACCTTGAATTTCGTCACAATCACCATAATACCAATTCCATCCAGTTTTTTCGAATTCACCTTTAATTGCATTTAAACTAGCTGTTTTACCTATGCCCATTGGAGCAGAGAAAATCACGATATCTAATTGATCGTTGGACAAGCCAAGAGCTATTTCATTATATATCTTCTCTACTGGATTTATCACTTGGTTAATAAATACATCTTCAGTCGAAAGGTTTTCAGACGCCTTCAATTTATTTTCATTTATAACATCAAGCCATTTTCCCAATAGGAAATGAATGCAACCAATGGGCACTCCAATTAAAAATCCATATAGTAAATTCTGAACACTTATTTCAGTGATGATTAAGCCATGAACAAACAACAGCGATAGAGCTCCAAAGGCTAAACCAAATATTGATAACGTTTTTAAATTTTTATGAATCGACTTTGCAGTAAATTGATAATATGATCTCGCTAATAGATCTGAAATGACTAGAGTTATTAAAACCAAAAGCAAGTGCTCAAGCTTGGGAATATATTCAAACTGTATTGTGAAAAATATAAATACAGGGAAATAACTGGCATATAATGAAGTGTTGAAAAAATACCGATACCCTTTAATGGAGTGAAAGCCATCTAAGTCTAATCTGTTTATAAACAATAGATTAACTATTGTTGGAACAATGCTGATTAATAGAGTGAGTAGGACAACCCACATTTTTGCTGAGAATTCCAGGTAGTGATCTTCTGAGCTAGGCATCAGAATAGATATAGAATAAATCAACACAAATGATAACACAAATGGTATTGCAAAACAATTTGAAATAAATCGAACTTGAGTAATAAATAACTCTAAATAAGTCTTAAGTGTAGAAGTGCCTTGATCCTTGAATATTTTAATTATTTTTTTCCTTTGGTCAATAAATGAAATAAATGAAATAAAGAGAATTGATGCTAGGATGTGTAAAAAAATAGCAAAGAAACTAATGTGTCTTTTATCTAAGCAAAACCCTCTTGCAACGATAGAATCAGAAAACCCATTTGCTTTATGATAAATTCCGAATTCCGTGTTGACCAACCAAATGGAATTGTCAATCACATCCAGATCATTCACCCTAAATATGCCTAATTGATCTAAATTTAAATGATCACAAAGTATGGACATACTTGATTCATTAGGATTTCCATTTATCAAATTGAACGCTTCTGATTTTCCTAGTATTCCTTCAATTGTATGAGCAGGAAGGATATAATGACCCGCATTTTTAATGAGAATTTGATTCACTATCTCAAACATTTCATCATCACAATTATCTCTAATAATTATTGACTTAACAAGATTAGCCTCATTTAACAAAAAGGTAACAGGTTTGGAAGTAAGCAATTTATTTAGCGCATCATCATAGGCATACTCTATAGGGTCGTCAGAAAACCCCATATAATTCGGGAATCCTTTAAAAAACGGAAAGAGTTGAATCTTGTGATTCATATTCTCATCACAAGTTGAAAGTGTTAAAATGAATTTGTTTTTAAAGTCTTCAGCACTACTATTAGATGGATCAATCGCTAGAATAGAATCTGCATAAGTGGTGGCTAGTTTTAAAAAATATTTACTATTGTCCGTTTGTCTAGAGATGTAATCTAAAGTGGATACGTGACGTTGATATTTTTCTAATAATAACGAATCACTTCCCTCAGATTGTGTAAAGCATACATTGAAGACTGACAAAAAACCAAGTAATAAAAATATGTTTGTTTTGTTTCCTTGCATAATTTTCCATTTTAAATATTTTTAAAAATACGAACAAACATGTGTCATATTATCAATCAATGAGTAATTTTGATTTAGAAAATTATTTTGTGTCTAAACAACCTGAATTAAAAAAAAACTGACTATGATTAATAACACATACTTAATGAATAAAGTACTGTTGCTATTTAGCTTGTTATTCTCAACAAGCATATTTGCACAAACAATTGTCAATGCTGAACAATTAAATTCATCAAATGATTCTTTGACATTTTCTTTGCAGATGACATATGAAGGAACTCGCGG
>Ga0307984_1000799_pt1 | contig 13423 bp, 14 predicted proteins | sample EllFjometageno78_FD_203169 | JGI IMG/M metagenome (GOLD analysis project Ga0307984, IMG submission 203169) | Marine microbial communities from Ellis Fjord, Antarctic Ocean - #78 | ecosystem: Environmental > Aquatic > Marine > Unclassified | place: Southern Ocean | collected 2014-10-09
ATCTTCCGGTCGGCGTGTGCAAATCCCAGCGTGGTGTGGCCATTTTCTGCTGCGCTGTAAGTGCGGTGGTAAGAGGTTCCCATACTGTCCACATAGCTTTTGAGGATGTTGAATTGAGATATGGTGCTGTATACGCTGGCGAGGTTTGAAATATCGTCCTCGTTGGCATCCGCTTTCGCTTGTGCACTGTTTGCTTTGGCAGTCGCAGTGGAGGAGACACCATCCAATCGTTTTGACATTGGCTGATGGTTCATGAAAAGTTAGTTTGATTATACACTTACATCATATATATTTAGCTGATGGTCCCCGACGAGAATGTGCGTTGAACATTTGAGGATGTGTTATCGATTGCAATACATGTGGTTTGCAGTGAGTCAGTGATAGCTAAGGTGTTCGATGGTGTGTCGTGTTTGATTCGCAGGCGTATGCTTGCGATGCGTGTAGCACCGTCGCCTAATGTAGCACCGTGACTCAGAAGGTAGGTGCTTTCGGATGCACTGCTAAAATGGAAGTCATCCGTCTGCGATGTCACATCGCTGTATGCTTGTTGGACACCTGCCCCATTATAGTAAGCAATCTCGAATAAGATCTCACACTGCGTGCCGCCACCCAAATGCTTCACCCTGAAAACAGACTCGCCCAGACACAGTGTAATGTTATCGTCGGCAGCGAAGGTCACAGCTGACAGTGCAGAATCCGATCCGATGGTGACGTGAGCATCGTCGCCAGTAATCGCCTGGTCTGTGTCGAAATCGATACTAACAGACTTGCACTTCGGCAAAGAAAATCCAGAGTCGCTTTCTCCAGAACCAGACGTAGCGACGAACGAAGTCGCATTCACAATGCCATTCACCGTCAGCCCGCTGAGTGTGCCTATCTTGCTGGTAGTGACTGAGTTTGCAGCAAGTTTATCGGCAGTGCATGCACCATCAAGTATGGAGTTTGTTGTGATAGCATCCGCCTTCATGTGGCTCGCCTGTATCTGGGCACTTGCAATCAAATTTGAAACAACCTGATTTGCTGCAATGTGGGAGGTCAGAATGTTTGATGGGGATATTTTGGATGAGGTGACTGCCTGACTCGCAAGTTTGGCTGTGGTGCAGAAGGCGTCTTGACAATTCGCAGTCTGCACTGCAGCTGTTCCGAGTGCAGTCGAATCCACGGACCCAGCTGCGTAGTGGCTCGATAGCACCTGATTGCTGCCGATCTTGTCTGACGTGCAAGCCGAGTCAGCAAGTTTCGATGTTGTGATATTTGCATCTAAGACCTTCACGGTAGTCACTGCGTCGGTAGCGATTTTGTCGGCAACGCAAGCACCATCCAGTATCTTGTTGGACGTCACAGCGGAGTTGCTGATACATCTCCCAATGACTGCCGAACTGGCAATGCACCTTTCGATACATGCATTGTCTGCTAATTCTGCATCAGTTAAACTCGCATCTTGGATTTGTGCACCAGTGAGGGAGTTTGTTGCCACCTTGCCAGCAGTGACGCCGAGGTCTTTTAAAATGAGACTCCCCGCTTCAATTTCGATTGTGCTGTCATCTACATTGGCACTGATTGTATTACCGCTCTTGCTCAGCCCCGTGCCAGCAAGAATCTCCCCTGGTGATGAGAACTGTGCGAATGTGATATTGGATGTGCCAAGCACAGGCGAATCGGTAGTCTGGACATACGCCGTATCAGCGTGCACGGTGCCTTGCTCCACAAACACAGCACACGCCTTCAATTCGGCAGAGGTGTCTGCATCGGTCGCTCGTGTGAACACGGCTTGCTCCTCCAGACCAGCACGTGCATTACCCTGCGTCGAGCACGTATATAGACCATTCTGAATTTGGTCTGTTTGATGGGTAATCAGGACCCTGTCATCGAGAGCAACCAACACACTATCAAAAGTCTGCTGTGCGTTGGCTGTGCACGTGAATACCGCACCGACCAGCGCACCCGCTACATTTGCAGTGGTCTTCAGCTTGGCGGGTGCTTTCCAAGATAGACCATTGCTCAGCTCGTTCACCTTCGTGTTGACGTAGTCGTATGTCGCAGCTTGCCCAGTGCCCGTGGGGTCAGCAACATTACTGAGAGTGACCTTCGTAGCAGATGATGCACCTTCGAGAATGAGCGTGTCGGTAGACGAGCCCTTGATTTTGGCATAGATCACGTCGTCGGAGCCAGCTGTGTTGTAGAACTTGAGTTCGTTGTTGGATAGTTTGGATCGGGACATTTGATTTGGTTTGGTTGCTGGTTGTTATTTATTTTGCCGAGATATTATTTCCACGTCAAATTGCAAACATCGAATTTCCTCTTTTAATTGTTTGATACTGCCAATTAAAAAAGGTATGACCTCCATGTAGTTTACTGATTTTGATTCTTGTGTGCCTCCAACCAGCTCGGGTAATACGACCTCGAGTTCCTGTGCTATCAATCCATACCGCTTTTGCGACTTTCCTTTGAACTTGTATTGCTTTGGTTGCATCTCACCCACGATTCCCAAACACTCTTCGCAGTCGAGGTCAGTGATGTCTTCTTTCAATCGCATGTCTGATTGTGCTAACAGCTCGTTGCACGTGACAGTTCCCGAGATCGCAATATCCGAAATACTGCTGTCATTCAGTTTGCTAGTAATGCGAGTATCCACACGGGTGTCGGTGTAATACAGGTTCGTGTTCTCAGGCACTTTCGCTGTTGATAAAGAGTCAAATTGGATGCTTCCTCCCTCGTCGTAACTAACACGCAGATACTTGCCGATGTTGCCAGTGTAGGTGGCAGGTGTGTCTTGCAACGACAGCAACGTATCCGCCACGCTGCCAGTAAATGCAGACATCTGTGCCCACTGCCCGTCTTTTCGCAAGAACATGCTTCCGTGCGTGGCACTACCAGCAGGCACTAGCCCGTGCTTGTATGTGTTTGCATCTTTGTCAATGTCCACATAGCCCATAATATTAGCGACAAAAAGGCTATTCCACATATTCGTAGAACCAAGTCTCCCAGTCGTGTCTATGTATGCGAATGGTGCTGGACTCTGCTGTTTGAATAGTTGGTTCCCTGCAGGGATGATTTGCCCAGAGGCGACCTTGCCAGGTTGAACCTCCTCTTCGAACTTAATATCAATTTCGGAATTTGTGTTGAGAACCTGATAGTATTGCCCATCTGCCTCGTCGAGTGTGTATGTCTTGTTTGCCGTAATACGCAACGAACCTAAAGCAATATCATTATACGAAAGTTGGTCACCATTTACGGTGATGCTATGTTGATTTGGATTGTGATTGGTGAGACTGAGTCTCGTGCCATCGAAAAGTGTTAGTCCATGAAGGTGCTTGCTTTTGTCTGCCATTTAGTTAATTATGCGTGCTAGTATACGACACAGAACTTATGTTGCATGCAGGGTCTGAGACGCTTCTGAAATGCTTCTGAAATTCTCTGAAATTCTCTGAAATTCTGTGAAAACATTATACTGAAGACACAACAGTGCCATCCTGTTGAAGGCGAAGCACAGCATCAATATGAACGAAACTGGTAAATGGGTCATTTCCGTCTCGGTGTTGGAAAAAGTTGGAACCACCTTCTGCATCAGAGCCAGTGGCGTATTCCATTCTCAAATGCAACGGAGTAGCGTTTGTCAAATCTGACCCAGAGACTAAACTCGAACTTTCGGGATGGGTTTCAAAATTGCAGCCCAAGAAGAATGAACTGTCTTCGGGCAGAATCTCCACAAATCCCTTGAATGCTGTGCCCGCACGCTTGCACAAAATAGGGCGGTTGCTACCATCGACAAATGGGACTCCGATCCCTGCTACCTGCCGAGCCAGCATTTCACCTTCAGCAGATGCTGTGTGTGCCCACGCCACGTGGCAAGGTGACCCTGGATACATGACGTTTTTGCCGTCAAGTTCGTAGTTGTTGTTCTTTAAAAGAACACTATTAGCATCCGCCGTGTATATATTTCCTGGTGTGGCGTGGTAGAATCGGTCGAGACCTAGGTTGGTCAATTCCAGATTTGTGTAGTCTGCGGTCCCAACATCTAGTGCTCTGGATGATTTGATGTCTATGTTACCATTAGCTGTGGCTTCGTCTTCGGGTATCACCGCACATCCAATTTTGCATCGCATTCCAGTTTGGATAAGACCGATGTCCCTCGCATTGTCTGGGACGAAAGTAAGGGTCGGGACGGTGTGGGTGAATTGGACGGTGTTATTTGCTGCCAACACGTCATTTGTGAGAGGATTCTTTTTATCCGCCGCCAGCGTCATTGCTATGACTGGCAGAGTGAGGGCATTGAATGCAGCTTGGGCTTCCGCCTTGGTGGGACCTGCTACTTCGCCTCCGACTACTATTGTGGATGATTTGTATTTTGTTTTGTCGTAGATCTCCTTCCCATTTGCCACCCACGTGCCATACACACGTCGGACTGGTGTTGCCTTGAATGCACCAACTCCACTGCTGTTCCCATTTGAAACGTTGGCTGCTTCAGATGTCCAAAAATTCGTATCATCAACGGACGAGCCTAGTGCGTGATTTCGGAACATGTTAAAACTTGTCAGGTTGTGGGAATACAAATTCACAACACCATCGTTGTTCAATTTAAGTGGGTATTCTGGAAACAATTTCGACCCCATGTCCCATTGAACGGTCTGCAAGTTTCCCGATTTGTAAGTCGATAAAGAGTCGTATTTGGCAGAGTTGTAAATGTTTTTCGACCTGAGCACGTGGTATACTCCTTTCACCGAAGCACTGTTTTGACTGATGGACATGTCAACCGTGTTGCTACTAAGCACAGTGTTGTGGGTTTTGTAGGTCGAAAAAGACATATCAATACCACGCTCACGAAGCTGCTGCGAAAATTTGGCGTTATACTCAGGTGAGAAACTGAGACACTGTGCGTGGTATTCGATGTTGTCAATCTGGTAGCTCGCCGTATTGGAGCCCTTCGCTGTCCCAACAAAACACTCTTTAAAGTCGGCAAGGGTCAACTCGAGGGTCAGAGGACCTTGCATGAAACCTAACGGAATCAAGCGTCCATCATCCCCGCCCCCGTTCAGAATGCCAGACATATCAAAACCCGAATTATACACCTTCCCACCCGGGGTCGCCATAGCGGCATTTCGAACTGCACGGTCGCCAGAATTATCAACCATCTGCCCGATCGACGTGCGGTAGTCTTGTGGGGATGTGGTTTTGTGCATCAAACACGTCAAAAGATTATAGTCTTGAATTTGCTCAATAGTTGCACCAGTCGATGAGTAGATAGTGAAGGTTTTACACCACGCCATACTGTTCGTGTCCATGCGACATTCCTTGGTGAGGTCCACGGTGCTGACGCTATTGTTCTTACGGGGACTGATTCTGAAACTGAGATACGAATTGTGCGGATCAAGAAAACCAAGCGACGGTGCGAGTTCGATACGGATGGTGCCGTTGGTATCTGGCGTGTATCCGCTCGTGCCCCCTTCGGGCATCACTTTGACTGAGCGTCTGGAGGAAGAAATTGCTACTGGCTTGCCACCAGATTGGAATCTACTATTTGCTGGAACGATTGACATGATTGATGAATAAAGGTGGTTGCGTGCGTTGTTGACCATACCATACATAATATTTTCAAACTTGAAACACACCTAAGACAGAATTTTGTCTTACAAGACAAAACACAAGACAAAATATAGCTTTGTAAAACACCACTGAACCCTATGTAGGAGCTATGACATAAGACAAAAAGACAAAAATACACTATAAACTATTCTATATGGTGTCGCCGCCGCCGACAGAAAAATAAAACGAAAAGCGGATTTGAGCTCAGATAGTTTTTGACCCCCCCCTATTTTTGTCTCGTTTGTCTCATTATGTTATGTATGAAATGCCCTGTTCATTGACAAATGCCACTGGTTGGAGTGGTGTTTATTACTAAAGCACATATAATACAAAACAAGACCACAAGACATAATAAGACAAAAAAACACAACCACATCACTTTCCTCCCATGCTTCGCCAACCTCGATCTGATGCACGTTGCATCCGCATTCTTTCCATACCCACGTTAACTGCGTGATGCTGGGGTTTAGGAGCACTGTCACGTTGGTGAGCACCAGGCATATCATGTGTTAGGGGCATTGCAGGATGATGATCTAAATACACCTCAAACCGCATCTGGAATTCCCACTCTACGCCATTCAAATCTAAGGTGTATCCCATTGCGTCTGTCAACTTCACATCTAAATTTGAGATGCCCATCTTGCCAATGATAGCACTGGTAGGATGGTCGGGACTATGGAAGTTGTCTGCACCCGCTCCAGAGTATAGAGGTATGACTGCCATGATATTGCTCTGGTTCCCAGCGAGCGTTTCGTAACTGTTGCTCGGCAGATTCAAACATCTGACATACACGCTATCATTAGCAAACATATTCACGCAGTTTTTGCCCATAACAGAATGCCCATATTTCGCCCCATCGGCAGGAGTCAGAATCGGAAAGTCGTAGTGTTCAGTGAGACCAGCTGCGTTGTGCCGTCTGTAATGAACGGACGCCTCCACGCTTGTTTTTTCGGAAACAGGCACTCCCACTGCTGCCATCTCTCGTGCGGTGTTGTGTGACAATCCTAATGCCATTGCAAGTTTCTGCCCAGAGCACTGGATATCCCATTGCCCTAGAGTCATCTTCCCCCCTTTGTCAGTTCGGTAGAGACGCATCTTGTTCAATTTCCTTGAATACTCCCAGTCAAATTGCGGAATCACCTCAACATAATCGTTGGTGTGCACATCTGCACTGGCATCATCATCAGCATCCTCCTGCCACACAGCATCGGCTGGATTGGCGCTGCGCAGAAACGTGCGAAACTCACGGTTGGCTGTGTTTGCCAAGGTGCATGCAGCATTCAGTTTGGTTTTCATTTCCGCCATCAAATCTTCGATACTATAATTACCACGTGATATGGTCACCTTCACTGTCCGAGCATAGGATGCTCTGTTTACCACCGCAATACCGTTGTTGTCTAAATCACCAGTGCTGTCTTGCAGGGGAAGACCAGCAAACAAGTTAAACCCAGTAAACGACGCATCGTTGAAGCGCACATCAAATTGATTATTCTTCGAATCAATCTGGTAGAAAGTGCTAGGCATCGTGCAGGATACGAACGTCGCCTTGATATGATGGTCGTCTCTGCACGTGAAGGGATCACGCAAATTGAGTTTATAGTCAGATGCGTTACCTGATATTCGATCGATCGAGCGTGCGTGCAGCGTATATGGTTTGTCTATAGTGAGTCTGACCATTATGTATTTGGTTATGTATATACAATGGTAATATATATATAATATATATATATGTGTGTGTATTTGAGCGTATGCTAGTTGCCTTGTGTGATCTTGAGGGGATTGAAATTCTTGTATAGCTTGCCTCGCTTCTGCATGTTAATGTATAGGAAGTTGTATTGGCTGTCCTTGAATGCGTATTCCAGAATCTTCATTGCTTCCTTCTCGGTGTATCTTCCGAAAAATTCTTCACAGATCTTTTTGATTTCCAGTCGGTTGCTGATACCAGCAAACAACATCACACCACTCAGGTTGTTACGAAAACCAGAATTGATTTGTCTTAAACTCTGGCTATCCAGTATGCTACTTATCTTGAGGTGTCTGTGATTAAAGGCAATTTTATTTAGTATACCTTTGCCGTTGCTATACAGTTTAGTGCCCGCTAAATCAGAGAATATTAACAGTATGTCATCAGCATCTTCTTTGCCATCTTCTTTGATATCTTCAATTTGAGACTCCACAATCTCAGTGAGCACCTCTTCGTATGTAGACGGGTCTTCGAAGATCTGGTCTGGGGGTATCTGACATCTAGTGGTCTTTGGATCTAATTGCCATGTGGGACTAAATACATACACCTTATCGAAAATATGCCTATAAAATTTGTAGTGCGTGTTTTCAGGACTGCATTTCTTGCTTCTCTTGTTGCCATATATCAATCGCAGTATCACGCTGGATTTGCCTGCACCCTTCGGACCAACCAACAGGGCAGTGAATGGGGGTTGCAATAGATCGGGGTGTAAGACTTTAGATGGTTTGTGCTGATTGTCAAATGGTTTGATCGCAAGGATGTCATTTGCCTCTTCGGTGATTTTCATGCTCATTACATAGGGTAGTGAGAAGAATATATCTATCAGAATGCAAGTTCGGGATTTGATACGGCATTATTTTTTAATCAGCATTTCTTTCCTATGCGGTCTATGTAACTGCCAGGTTGCTTGCCAAGCAACCATGGTGGTATCGCACCAGTCAGTGCTGGTCCAACTCGTGCGGGTCGCATGTAAGGTCGCATGTAACTGGGGAGGTTTCGTCTCCCGTCAAGGTTCTGTCTATGCAATAGGGCTGATGGGTTTTGAGGGTAGGTCATTGTTGTGTTGTTGCCGAGAAAATTGTTCAGCAAGATCACGGTTGGGGTGGGGTCAGTTTGACCACTGCTAAAAATAAGTTATTTCTATATAGGATGTTGTATTTTGGTTTTCATTTATTTTTGAAAATATTATTTTACAATATAGTTAATACAACCCCAACCCCACCCCAAATACAATTATCGTATTTGGGGTTGGGTGGGGTTGGTTTGACCACCCTTAGAAATAAGTTATTTCTATATAGGATGTTGTATTTTGGTTTTCATTTATTTTTGAAAATATTATTTTATGATATAGTTAATACAACCCCAACCCCCAAATACAATTATCATTTGGGGTTGGGTGGGGTTATCACCATATAACATCACCATTTTGGTTGTATTGATACGCATCCTCATATCCGCCGTAGTCAGGTTGCTGTTGTTGTTGTTGTTCTACAGGAGCACGTTGTTTTCTGGGGCGCCGTTTGATGTATCTCACTTGCTCTTCTTCTTCACTTTGGCTTTCGTCTTCACTGCTACTGCTACTAGACTCGACATAAACTACTTTTTTCTTTCTGGGTCTCAACTTTGGTTTGGTTTTCTTTTTAGGTCTCTTCACATAGACTGTCTCTACTTCGAGTTCGGGTTCGGGTAATTCTGGTTCGGGTTCGGGTAATTTTGGTTTTTCTCTTTTGCGTTCTTCTCGTTTCTTACGCTTCGCCTCTCTTGCTTTGCGAAGCTGTTCCAGTTTTTTGTCTGAAGCGGGTTTCTTTGCTTTTTTCGGTTTCTGTATACCACCCTCAACAGGCGGTTGTTGTTGTTGCTCACCATAGTCAGATTCGTATTCACTATCGCTCATTTCAGAAGTTTCAGAAGTTTCAGTATACACAGTGTCTGAGATTTTTCTGAAACTCTGAATTAACGCAACCGTGACAATTCAGCAATCGTCTGTTGAACCTGCTGATTGAACAGACTACCGCCCTGATAATACGCTCTATTGCGCTGTTGGGTTTGTCTGAAGCGAGTTGAAGCATCAAACATCATACTGGGAACTCTGTGTCTCTGCACTGGCATGTGCTGAGAAGAGGGTGGTCTGGACTGGAGATTCGTGACAGCATAGATGGCAGGCGGGCTGCGCATGTAACTAAGAGACGCTTTGTCATTGGCAGATTTCACTCTGAGGGCAGATGAGCTGCGTTGAGTGATCGGTCCAGTGTATAGAGATGAGTATTTGTTGAGTCGCATATGGTCCATGATGATATTAATGTTTTGTTTTTGTGTGTATGTATGAATATACATTATATTTTTATCCACGAGGTCTAGGTGCACCTTTTTTGAAGTTGTCCAGCGAATGGTTCTTGCCGTTATTTACAAAATTTGGTATAAGATAACCATATAATGCTTGGTCCAGCGATGTTCTCTTTTTTTGATCGTGTTTGTAATACTTGTTTTTTCCGAATGCATTCGACTTACGGCACATCTTACCACCCAAACCAAGAGTAATAGCTGCACAAGCTATATTACGCCCACCGACGTAATCGCCCTCTTGATAAATTGATGTTTGCTTGCTACAGTATTTGGGCGGGTTCTTGCCTCTGCAAACTCGTTTCTGTTTGGACAAATACATGCCACGTCCTAACGAAGACACGCCTGGATTCAACCCTGTGCCTTCGTCATACCAGTCTTCGTCTGCTAACTTCTCGGTGGTGTATGAGGATACAGCTCCGCCCAAACTGTGTCCAGAGGTCGACACGTTGTAACCATGCTTGTCGTGAGCCTTGGTCGTTTGCTTCACAGCACGGTCAAATCGTGAACCATATCCTTCTGCACCAGCAAGTATTTGACCATCCGAAACAGCCCAGTCATACGCTGACGTGGACCCTCTGTTTGATACGTGAGTTTTCTTTGTAGCATGATTATGGTATACTGCAGTATCCGTGTTGCTCATTTCCTTGTCAAGTGCATAACCTTGCACATACATGGCACGCTTCTCGGGTGCGAGGTAACTCTGTTGCGACATCTCGTATGCCAGTCTGTCGACGGTATCTAATTGCTCGTTATGATGATCGGTGCTGCTCATATTTTAATATATATAGCATAGATTAAAATGCCATCTACTATGAAAAAGATTCAAACCGCCTCTCAGCAGGTCCCAGCGATTATGAAGGAACTCCAAGCATGCAAAAACGTGGCTCTTCGTGCCAAAAAGTTGTATAAAACCAAGGGGGGGTCTCTCGGCAAATTACATGCAGGTGGCAGAGTGAACAAGACGGGGAATTTTAGATTAAAAAAGGGGGAAATTATCTTGAACAAAACCCAGCAGGCAAAGTTGCATAATGCGAAAACCACGAAAGCGAAAAACAAAGTCATATCTGATGTCAAGAGACTCAAACCAAAGAAAATGAAAAAACGAAAATAATTATTACTGCTTACCCAGACGCTTCTGCCTGCTTTGATACATCTTCCCTACAGTGCGGGCGGTTTTAATGCGTGAGATCCATTTCCCTACAGTGGCAACAGGTCCTACAACCCCCCCCACAAAGTTATCCATTCCTGCATCGACGACTCCATTTAAAAGTTTAGCTCGGCGATGAGCAGGTGTTTCTGGCGGTGGTCTATAAACATATTTTGCACGAACAGGCATGATTGTTATTTGATTAGTATTACTGCACAAAATTATTTTCTATCGCATTAAGCAACACAAGTCAATACTACACATACACAATATGAGTGGATGTCGAAAAATCAATAACAAGATGGTCTGCGGGATGCTTCACGGAGGTGGCGTTGCGCACAAGGATGGTATATTTCGCTTGGCAAAGGGAGAGAAAAAATACACACCAGCACAATTAAAACACCTTGGCAAAGGAAAGAGCAAGTGCGGGAAAAAAGGCAAGAAATGTTCTTGTAAGAAATAAATGACACACAAGAAACAAAAAGCGTCTAATACTATGGCAGTTGGCAAACAGCCTTCTCCCAAACAAACATCACCTATGCTGATGTTCGCAGATCAGGCATTCGTAACTCTAGCACCAATCAAACTCACCACCACATACAAATCAAAGCACATCACCATCAAGAGAGGGAAATACATGTTACATTTTTGAATTTGTTTGTTTTTAATCTTTATATAGTTAATATAGAACATACACACACACACATACACACATACACACTCTACCTACTTTTGGTTCGCTTCTGCCCACTCCACCATCGGGCGATACTTCTGAGCATAGTTCTTGAGTCCTGTGTTATCGTCGTGCCCAATTTCATCCATCAGTTTTAGTCGCTCGCTCGTTGGAATCTTCTCCACGTATCTAATGTGGGTCTCATACAGGTGGCGTAGGTCATTTGGTCCGATGTTCTTCAGTCCGAGGTTCTGGAAGGGAGTTTTTAGAATGTCCCGTATCTTCTTTGTGTTGCCACACGCACCTTTGTTGTTGGGCACAAGTGGCATTGCACGTGAATACTTGGATTCAAGGTCGATCAGGTTCTTTGACTTGCGGTGTTCGGAGATTGCCTCGGCAACTTTCTCGTGCACTTTGAAACTACGCTCAGTTCCTTCCTTTTGGGTCTTGCCGTCAAACAGGTGCATCGTTTGTGTTCCTGGGTCGTAGTATCCGGTATCGTTCTTGTTCTCTTCACCGTATCCCACACACCAGTCTTGTGGTCTGTTCCCGTGATAGCAGAAAAATGAGAGCACCATTTTTTTGTCATTTAGCAAGTCCCCGCATACGAATTTGCTTGTGAATTCTCGCAGTTTGTTCGTCGTCAGCACTTCTCCATCACTGCACATTAACTTCTTTTTGCATTCTTCGAGTGGCATCTGCTTGTAGTTCGTTTCCACCTTGTGCTTGTCTTGGAGTTTCTCGTAGAACATCTCGAACTCGTCATCATTCGGAATACCCAGTCTGGTGGTAATCCCTTTGATACTACCAATCTCTTTTACTCGTGTGGAGTGGGCGAGTTTCCAGTTCTCGAAATACGAGAGCAAGTGTGTCCATAGCGAGGGCACGTCGGTTGCGTCGAGACCTTCCACTGCTTTTTTCCAATGTCCGGTCGCTTCTATTGCCGTGTTCAATGATAGTTTCTTGAATCCGTCTACAGTGTCGTCAATTGCTTTTTGCATAATCTCACGTCCCATTTGCATCCAGTTGTTTTTGAATACGAATGATGGTTTTGGTTCTGCTGGTGGTGGTTTAAGTGGCGCTGGTTCTGGTATCGCAGTTCCCTGCTTCTCTGCTAATTGTTGCTTCAGTTCTTTAATTTCCTTCTTCGCATTTTGGAGTTCAGTCATGAAATATTTGCACATTGCAAGAGAAATACAGAGACTCATATTGTTGGTTTTTGTATTGAAGTTCATAGTTATAGTTTTACTTGTTATTGTTCTCTATAGATGTTGATAGTCTTTAAGTGGTGGTTTTGAAATAATATAATGACACACTCGGGGTGTGGGGGGTTGCTTTTTCATATTAAAAAATTATAAGTTTTAAGTGTATAAAGATAATGATGTATTGATACAGATATATTATATTATAAGTTATACAGTATATACAACACGCAAGCACACACACACATACATAGCTATTCCAATTCCTCTGCTTTAGTCTTCGTCTATGATATCTCCGTCTTCATCTTCACCAACATACTTTTGCAAAGTGATCCATTTGAATAATTTGTTATCTTTGTATTTCAATATCTGGGCATCGTAGAATGATCTTGCTTCTTCCAGCGAAGCAAACTCGACTTCGTCAGCGTAATGAAAGTCATCACCAATTTTTGTATGATGCTCATCTTCCCACATTTCGACAAATACCTCATAGACGGCATCAGAAGGAGAAATATGACTCATTTGTTTTGCTTGTTTTGTTTGATTTGAATTTGAAATATGAAACACAGCGTGGTCATTGTCGCTTTTATTTTTAAATAAAAAACGAGCACTTACATCAGCATCTGGTCGACATCTTTCTTGCTATACTTGCCGTTGCTGAAATTGTATTTGGCATCCCATTCCACTTCATACTTTTTACCACCTTTACCTTTCTTGATTATACGTATGAT
>Ga0307984_1000800_pt1 | contig 13423 bp, 9 predicted proteins | sample EllFjometageno78_FD_203169 | JGI IMG/M metagenome (GOLD analysis project Ga0307984, IMG submission 203169) | Marine microbial communities from Ellis Fjord, Antarctic Ocean - #78 | ecosystem: Environmental > Aquatic > Marine > Unclassified | place: Southern Ocean | collected 2014-10-09
GAAAGCCGCCTTTATAAAGGCGGCTTTCTTGTTTGTGGAATGATTTAACTATCTAAATCTTAATTCAATTCCCGTAGAAATCCACCGACCTGGCTGAGCGACATTACCTCGGTCAAAATAGTCTTGATCCAGCGCATTGTTGATATTTAAAAACGCTTGGAAAGGTATTTGACGGCGAGTTATTCCAGCAACAGGCGCCCAATACAGCTTAGCGTCCACCGTTAAAAATGGCGCATAATCAACCTGTTCACCGGTAGTGAAAGACTGATACGTGCCCATTCTGTCTTGTGCAGTAACTGCCCACTTAAGAAAAAGTCCGTTACCTAGTCTATTGTTCACCGTGATATTCGCTTTTGCACCTAAGTAATCTAACGCATATAAAGACGCGTACTCGACCTCAGGTGTGCTTCCCTGCATGAACATAAATGAACCGACAACACTGCGTACAAAATCTTTGCGTTTTGAGGCGTAATAGCCAACGTTCCCCTCTAGACCAGTGAGATTAAGGTTGGTGATATTTTCCGCAAATGCCGTGTCATTCCCAGGGTACTTCACCCAATCAATGAGATTGGTAGAACGGCGATGAAATGCAGCAGCGTTGTAACGTATATTATTTTGAACCCCTTGGCGGTAACCTAGTTCAAAATTCTGGGCACTCTCATGATTTAAATCCAAGGATCCAAAAGCATTTCCACGTGCATAATACAAGTCGGTATAGGTGGGGTAGCGTACACTTTGGTCTGCAGAGGCATACAAAGTAGATAATTTACCAAGCTTAAAGCCTACATCAATTCCTGGGCTCCAAGCACTAACGATCATTTCTGATCCCAGTTGACGTTGGTTGAATAACATACCCGCTGTGATTCTTAAAGGACCGTCACTGTAACGGTGCTCCGCGAAATAACTGAGGTTTAATTGGTCTTGGTAACGTGTGTAAGACGCAGGCCAATTTGGGACCTCTACAGGGTCTATATTACCCGTTTGACCCAAGGCATTGGATAGAATTTCGTCATACCGTACATTTAAACCCACCGTAGTAATGTGACGTGGATTCCATTCGTAAGAGCCATGGGTATTTGCCGTCCATGCCGCTGTTTTGTGGAAGTTGTGACCTCCATACCACGATGCTGCAGTGTCCCCGGTGGAAGCACGAAAATAAGTTCCACTATTATTTCTTACATATGCGATCTGATCCGCATCGAAACCGGCGAGTCCTTTAGTTTCGCGATAAAGTTCAAACCTGTCCGTAGCACCCACATAATTCAACTTCAGGTCGTACGAAAAACCATTCTTTTTCAAATTCAAGCGTGCTCCTAGGACACGAGTAAATGTAGCCTCAAATTGATCTGGGAAGGCCGAGGAATAATAATTGGACGCACCAAAACCTTTTTGATTTTCAGCATACAACAATGATAAATCACCCGTTGCTCCAGCAAAATTTACAGCGCGGTCTAGGGACATCATAAATCTATCGCTTTTGAAATCTGTGTTCGCGATGTAGCCACTACTTTGATCTCGCTGGTAAGCGATTTGTGCACCCCATTTTCCTATCTTCTTTCCCGCATTAAATCCATGGTGCTGAAGCCCATGGCTACCTGCAGACATTCTGTATCCTCCGTTGATTTTAGCTTGCGCTTTCTTGAGCACAATGTTTACCACTCCTGTCATGGCTCCCACCCCATGAACTCTTGACGCTCCTCCATGCAAGACCTCAATTCTATCTATCATCGCGATAGGAATAGGAAGGTTCATATTGTGGTGCCCGGTTTGCGCATTGTTCATACGAATCCCGTCCACAAGAACCAGAGTTTGGTCAAACGTTCCTCCACGAACACCCAAGTCAGACTGAACGTCCAGGGGCCCGCGCTGACGCACATCAATTCCTGCCACAAACTCAAGTAGTTCATTAATGGTATTCACTGGTAATTCCTGAATCTCCTTAGCCGTAATAACAGTGACAGTGCGCGCAGCATCAGCATAGGTATCTCCGACTACAGAAGTGCTCACTTCGACTTCGTTTAATAGCGTTGGGCGCTCTTTTTTCGAAACAATTCCTCTCAAACCAGAGCGCTGGCCAAATTCTTGTGCACTTGTTGAGATGGTCAAAAGGAGTGCAGTGACAATTAAAATACTTCTCATGGTCTTTAAGTAAGTGTGAATTAGTATCGCGAATATAGGGTGCAAAAAAATCCCCAAGACTAAGGTCTTGGGGATTACAGTAGTTTACTCAGTCGCTTTTAGCTCGCGAGTACTGAGATTAAGTTGTTCTTACATTCGACAATACCACCTGTTACCTCAACGGTACAAAGCTTATCGTCTGTTACGTCTAGAATAACTTTAGAACTCATGTGGTCTAAGGTTTTTGTGTCGTCTGCAACGCGAACGCTCACTGTTCCTAATGCAAGAGTAGCAATCAACGGTGCATGGTTGTTTAGAATTTGGAACAATCCATCTTTCCCTGGCAATTGCACGGAGCTAACTTCTCCTTTGAACAACACCTCTTCAGGTGTGATGACTTCTAAGTACATAATCTGTTTTATTCAGCAGCTTCAGCTAACATTTTCTCACCAGCTTCAATCACTTCTTCAATGGTTCCTTTCAAGTTGAAAGCCGCCTCTGGATATTGATCCAAAGCGCCATCAAGAATCATATTAAAGCCTTTGATGGTATCTTTAATATCTACCAACACACCAGTCAAACCTGTAAACTGTTCTGCAACATGGAAGGGTTGAGAAAGGAAACGTGCTACACGTCGTGCACGTGACACAATGAGTTTGTCTTCTTCTGACAACTCTTCCATACCTAAAATAGCAATAATGTCTTGCAATTCTTTGTAACGCTGAAGCGTTTCTTTCACTCTTTGGGCCGTATCATAGTGTTCAGCACCTACGATTTCAGCTGTCAAAATCCTAGACGTAGAATCCAATGGATCAACCGCTGGATAAATCCCTTGTTCCGCAATCTTACGGGATAATACCGTAGTCGCATCTAAGTGAGCAAAAGTTGTTGCAGGAGCAGGATCAGTAAGATCATCTGCAGGAACATAAACTGCCTGTACTGAAGTAATAGATCCATTTTTAGTAGATGTGATACGCTCTTGCATCGCACCCATTTCTGAGGCTAGAGTTGGTTGATAACCTACTGCAGAAGGCATACGCCCTAAAAGTGCACTTACTTCAGAACCCGCTTGTGTAAAGCGGAAAATATTATCAACGAAGAATAAGATATCTCTACCCTGTCCGTCGCCTTCTCCGTCGCGGAAATATTCTGCTAAGGTCAAACCAGAAAGCGCAACACGTGCACGCGCACCAGGAGGCTCATTCATCTGACCGAATACGAAGGTTGCTTTTGAGTCCTTCATCAACTCTTTGTCTACTTTGCTCAAATCCCATCCGCCATTTTCCATAGCATGCATGAATTCTGGACCATAATTGATAATGCCTGATTCTAGCATCTCTCTCATCAAGTCATTTCCTTCACGAGTACGCTCTCCGACACCAGCAAATACAGAAAGACCACCATGGCCCTTTGCAATATTGTTGATCAATTCTTGAATCAGTACGGTTTTACCGACACCGGCACCACCAAACAGACCAATTTTACCACCTTTAGAATAAGGTTCAATAAGGTCAATGACTTTGATTCCAGTGAAAAGTACTTCAGTAGCTGTGCTTAAATCCTCAAAAGCTGGAGCTGGACGGTGAATAGGTAGACCTCTTGAGCGATCAATTCCACCAATACCATCTATATCTTCTCCTACGACGTTAAATACACGTCCATAGATTTGATCACCAATTGGCATTGTGATAGAAGAACCTAAAGATCGTACCTCCTGGCCTCTTTGACATCCGTCTAAGGAATCCATAGATATGGCACGAACGGTGTCTTGACCCACGTGCTTTTGAACTTCTAGTACGACGACTTGGCCGGTAGACTTTGTTACTTCTAGTGCTTCATATATTCTAGGAAGCTCGCCTTCTGTACCATCAAATTTAACGTCCACTACAGGGCCGATTATTTGAGAGATTTTTCCAACTAATTGTGACATGTTGTATTTCTAGTTTTAAAAGAAGCAGCAAAAGTAGCTTACAGGGTTGTTCTAGGCAACTGATAGACGTAGAAACTGTAGGGCGCTATACTAGTTGTTAACAAGTTATTAACAATCAGGCGTTGCTCACCTCTTATTTTTACGTGTTTTAAACGTGAAACAAGGTATTTTTGCGATATGAATATAGTTTCAATTATTGGCATCACTGCTGCTGTGCTGACTACATCAGCATTTGTTCCACAGGCAGTGAAAATCATTAGGGATAAGCAGGTTAAAAGCCTTAGCCTAACCATGTACATTATGATGTTTTCCGGTCAGTTTTGCTGGCTCATTTACGGCTTCAGCCTTAATGATCTCCCACTAATTTTTGCCAACATCATAGGATGCACATTAAGTGGGACCATTCTTAGCTTCAAACTCTTCCTAAAAGAATAGCTTGAGTAGGGTGTTGTGGCATATTAATTGTTCATCCACGCAAACAAAAAAGGCTGTATTGGTCTTAATGAAGTATTAAACCTGAATAGAATGAGAAATTGGCTTGTCTTAATAGGCATATTAATAAGTGCTAGCGTCGCAGCACAAAATGTAACCATCAGCGGTTACATGAGAGATGCGGGTAACGGCGAAGAGCTTATAAGCGCTTCTATAGTAAATCAAGATCGCAAAGGAACGGTAACGAACATCTACGGTTTCTACTCTCTTACTCTTCCCGCTGGTAATCAAACCTTTACGATTAGTTATATAGGCTACGAGACCATTACCAAGACCATCAATCTCAAAGCCAGTCAATCTGTGAACTTTGAGTTAAAAGAGGCCACTAACGAGTTAATGGAAGTTCAGGTGACTGCCAAAAGGCTTGATGAAAATCTCAATACGGCGGAAATGTCCACTACGCAGTTAACAGCGAAGCAGATTAAGACCATTCCTCAGTTTTTAGGTGAATTTGATGTAATTAGATCCATCACGTTGCTTCCAGGTGTTACGACAGTTGGTGAAGGAGCGAGTGGGTTTAATGTACGTGGCGGAAAAACGGATCAAAACCTAATTCTATTAGACCAAGCTCCTGTTTATAATAGCTCACATATTTTTGGCTTTTTCTCTGTTTTTAATGGTGATGCTATAAAAGACTTGAAGCTATACAAAGGGGGTATTCCAGCTCCATTTGGAGGACGATTATCATCCGTTTTAGATGTTCATCAAAAAGAAGGTAATACCAAAGAGTTTGGCGGATCAGTTGGTTTAGGTTTACTCTCTTCTCGCGTCATGCTAGAGGGCCCCTTGGTAAAAGACAAAGCGAGTTTCATGATTGCTGGAAGACGTTCTTACCAAGATCTTCTTTTGAGACTTGCTCCTGATGACGACATCAACAGCATCATTGCGAATTTTTATGACCTCAACGCTAAGGTTAACTATAAATTTAGCGATAAGAGTCGCCTTTTCCTGAGCGCATACTATGGCAAGGATGCCTTCGGTGTTCCTGGATTAGTAAGGTTTAATTGGGGGAACCTGGGCCTAACAGGGCGCTGGAACTACCTTATAAATGATAAGCTATTCTTGAATGTAAGCACGATCTATTCAGATTATGATTATTCCATTGGCTTTGACTTCCCAACCGCCGAGATCAACAATATCGCCTACATCAACAATCAATCCAACAAAGTTGGTTTTAGTTGGTTTCCAAGCGCAAAGCACCAAGTGAATTTTGGAGGAGAAGCCACTATTTATGATTTTGAGCCATTCAGTGTCAACGCTAATTTTGTTGATACCGCGGTTGCTGATATCTCTATTGAATTACAAAATGAATATGGTATTGAACCCTCGCTTTACATTGAGGATAATTGGAAGGTAAATAGCAGGGTAACCGTTCGGGGTGGATTGCGCTACAGTAGCTTCTATAATGTTGGTGCGCGTAATGTTGTAAACTACAACCCTACCAGCGCAGGAACGTATCGTAATGATCGAATTACTGATACTACACGCTATGATCAAGGGGCTGTTATAGCTGCCTTTGACGGACTTCAAGGACTTGAGCCTCGACTTGGAATCAATTACAAAAGCTCTGAAAACAGCGCGATTAAATTGAGCTACAACAGAATGCGCCAATACATCCACTTAATATCTAACACTACATCTTCCCTTCCTATAGATACTTGGAGGCCCGCAGGAACCTATATTGATCCCGGAACCGCAGATCAAATCGCTGCTGGGGTTAATCGTAACTTCAAAAATGGTGAATGGCAGCTCAGTTTAGAGACTTACTATAAAAGCATGAGAGATCTAGTTGATTACAAAAACGGAGCTCAACCTACAGGAGTGGATAACATTGAAGTCGATCTAATGACGGGTCAAGGCAGGAGTTACGGCCTCGAAGTTCTACTTGAAAAGAAAGTAGGCTCATTAACAGGATGGGTTGCCTATACCTTTAGCCGTTCAGAACTTCAAGTAGACCTTGGAGCAACACCAGATGAGTGGATTAATTACGGCCAGTGGTACGCTGCTGCCCAAGACAAACCTCATGATGTAGCCGTTGTCGCAGCCTATGCATGGAAGCCTAACATCAGCTTCTCAGGTTCGTTTATTTTTCAAACGGGGAAACCATTTACCTATCCTGAAGCGAAGAGTGAGTTTGATGGGATTGTCTACCCGTACTCACTCACCAGAAACAACAGCAGAACCCCTGCATATCACCGTTTAGACCTTAGTATGGATGTGAAAATTCCGAATAAAAAGAATCGCGATTGGGAAGGCAGCTGGAATTTTGGCGTTTACAACGCTTATGCTCGTAAAAACGCATTCAGCATTTTCTTTGAAGAGGAACTAGACGATGACAATAATCCAACGGGCAATACCCAGGCTACTCAGCTGAGTATTTTTGCAACCGCTATCCCTACCATTACTTACAACTTAGAATTTTAATACGTCATGAAAAAATTATTAACCATCACGGCCATCGCCATCGCTTTTACCTCTTGTGAAACAGATGTTACGGATAAAGTACGTACTGACGTTTACAACAACTCTTCATCCTTAAGTATCAGTGGAGCCATCACTAACGTAGATACGCTCGGTGCCTACGTTGATTTAAAGTTAAGCAACCCATATTTAGAGAATGGAGCCCTTCAAGGAATTGAGGGAGCTAGTATTCAATTATTTGACGGTGACTCTTTACTTGGAGCACTGACAGAAACTGTTACGGGGCGCTACGAAGAGGTTAACTTTCAAAGTACGCCTGGTCACTTCTATCGCATAGAAGTACTTATTCCTGAAGCCTATGGAACATTATCCGGTATCTGGGAGAGCACTTTAGACGAATGTAAAGCTCCATTTACTCAAATCAGACCCATGTTTTCCATACTTGAAGGTGACAGTTTGTATTACGATTACAGAGTAGATGACACCGTTTTTTATGCGGATGCCGACTCTGCCTTTTATAGTCCATATCAATTCTGGAATGATCCAGTAGGAGTAGGAAACGGATATTGGGTGAAGTCTTACGCAACCACTAAAATATATGCACCTAATGGTCCTTTAGGGCCGTTAGAGCCGCAGGAAACAGAAGTAAGTCTTGCTTCAAGCATTGTCATTTTTAATGATGAAGAGTTCATTGAAGGACCTCAGATTTCTAGATTTAACTTCATAGGTCCTCCTTACACCGTCTACACTGATACACTGATTAATGTCGTGTATGAGATTCGTACCATATCACCTCCGCTGTTCGATTTCTTGAATATCATGAGTGGAAATGTCAATAATGGCGGCTTATTTAGTGTCCCTTACAGCCCTCAAATCGGAAATATTAGAAGACAAGATGACACCACGGAATTTGGACTTGGGTATTTCTACGCTACTTCCGTTAGATTTGACAGCGTAACCATGTCTCATCCTTACTAATGGAAAAACTGCACTGGGCTACTGATTGGCTCGCTAATAAAAACATCGCTCCAGAATGGATCGAATGGATATCGCTTGGTATCGACCTAGTCATTCTAGTTGTACTCTCTTTATTGGCGGACTTCCTGTCCAGACGTATACTTATAAGTGCCATTCATGCCGCAGTTAAGCGTTCAAAAGCTACTTGGGATGACTACTTTTTCGAGCAAAGAGTATTTAAGAATCTTGCGCATTTGGTGCCGGCAGGTATCGTATATCAAAGTCTACCTTACGTTTTCAGCGACGTACCGGTAGTCATTCCTTTCTTGGAGAAAATACTTGTGGTCTACTTCTTAGTGCTTATGGTAAGCCTTATCAATAGGACACTCAGAGCACTTGAGAATTGGCTCAGCCAAAATGACAAGTATACCAACACCCCTATTCGCACCATTTCTCAGGTCATTAGATTACTCGCTTTTTTCGGTGCGGGAATCGCTGTGATTTCCCTACTGACTGGAACTTCGGCGGGATCAATTTTAGGTGCCTTTGCAGGTACGACCGCTATTCTTATACTGGTGTTTCAAGACAGTATCAAAGGCTTATTGGCCAACTTTCAAATACACATGTACGACTTAGTAAAAGTTGGAGATTGGGTCACCTTTTCTAAATATGGAGTCGATGGTGATGTGCTGAGTATCGACCTCACCACCGTCAAAGTGAAAAATTTTGACAAAACAGTCAGTACGGTCCCAGCCATAGCATTTGTATCAGAAAGCTTTGTGAACTGGAGGGGTATGGATGATTCCGGAGCTCGCAGAATCAAGCGAAATATTAATATTGACATCACATCGATACGCCATCTGGACGAAGGATTGTCGGATACTTTGAAAGAAATTGATCTCATATGTTCCTTCATGGAGGAGCGCCAAACTGAAATTAGCAGTGTTAATGCTTCAAGAGATATTAAAGGCGTAAACCTACTGAATGGGAGGCGGCAAACAAATATTGGTTTGTACCGAAAATATATAGAATTTTACCTGCAGCGACATCCTGATATCCACGCAGACTATACGTTAATGGTCCGCCAACTTCAACCTACCACGGAAGGCATTCCCATTGAAGTATACTGTTTTACAACCACAACAGAATGGAGCGCTTACGAGAATATTATGTCTGATATCTTTGACCATTTGTATGCAGCTACTCGTCATTTCGATTTAGCACTGTTTCAAAAGCCAACCGGTGCAGACATTCGCTCCATAAAATCTATTTAGAATTAAAACAACATAAAAAAACCACCCCTAAGGCCAAGGCCTTAGGGGTGGTTTTTTTTTACAACGCAACGTACGTCTAAGCCTCGGTAGTCTCCATATAACTTTCTATTGGAGCACAAGTACAACTTAAGTTACGGTCGCCATACGCATCATCCACACGACGCACCGTGGGCCAAAACTTATTATCACTCACAAAAGGAAGCGGGAAACCGGCTTTAGATCTGGTGTAAGGGAAGTCCCATTGATCTGCACAAATCATGTACTGGGTATGGGGCGAGTTCTTTAAGACATTATTAACCGCGTCAGATTCCTCTGATTCGACTTCTTTAATTTCCTTGCGTATGCTCAACATCGCATCACAAAATTTATCTAATTCGTCTAAGCCTTCGCTTTCTGTGGGCTCTACCATAACGGTTCCAGCTACGGGGAAACTGACCGTAGGAGCATGGAATCCGTAATCCATCAAGCGCTTAGCGATGTCAGTTACCTCAATTCCTGCATCTTGTTTAAACGGACGACAATCCAAAATCATCTCATGGGCGCAACGTCCGTTCTCTCCAGTGTAGAGTACTTCGAAAGAACCAGCAAGACGTTCCTTGATATAATTAGCACTGAGTATAGCATACTTTGTACTGTCGGTGAGTCCTTGAGCACCTAACATTTTTATGTAGGCATAAGAAATCAACAAAATCAAAGCAGAACCCCATGGAGCAGCAGATATACTACTAATCCCTTGTGATCCGCCCATATCAATAACCGAATGTTTCGGCAAGAACGGAGCTAAGTGCGCCTTACAACAAATTGGGCCCATACCTGGACCACCACCACCATGAGGAATAGCGAATGTTTTGTGCAAGTTTAAGTGACAAACATCTGCACCGATCAAACCGGGTGAGGTAAGTCCAACTTGGGCATTCATATTAGCGCCATCCATATAAACTTGACCTCCATGCTGATGAATAATGGCTGTCACATCTTTTACGCTAGCTTCAAACACACCGTGTGTTGATGGGTAAGTAATCATCAATGATGATAAATTATTACTGTGTAATTCAGCCTTCGCACGGAGGTCTTCTACATCTATGTTTCCGTTCTCATCGCAGCCCACAACGACCACTTTCATACCTGCCATCACAGCGGAAGCAGGATTCGTTCCGTGAGCAGAAGAAGGGATTAACGCAATGTTTCTGTGGTGATCACCATTTGATTGATGGTACGCTCTAATGACCATTAAACCTGCATATTCTCCTTGAGCACCTGAATTAGGCTGCAAGGAAGTCGCATCAAATCCAGTGATTTCAGAAAGATCACGTTCCAACTCCTCGATCACATGCATATAACCCTGTGCTTGCTCCGTAGGTATAAAAGGGTGCAATGAGTTCCAAGACCCATTTGATAACGGGATCATCTCTGAGGCAGCATTTAATTTCATGGTACACGACCCTAGTGATATCATACTGTGATTCAGGGCTAAATCCTTACGCTCTAAATACTTCAAGTAACGCATCATCTCTGTTTCACTACGATAGTTATGGAATACTTCATGCGTCATAAAATCAGTGGTACGAGAAAGCTCTTCAGGTAAATACATAGATAGGTTCGCCATCTCAATGGTCTCTATACCTTCTGCCTTCACCAATAAAGCGATGATTTCAGCCACATCTGAGTCCGTAGTCGTCTCGTTCAATGATATCCCGATAGTCATTGCATCTAGATACCTGAAGTTGATGTGGGCGTCTTCTGCTTGTTTTTTTAAAGAACTACTATCGCAATTTTTTAGTGAGATTTTTAAAGTATCAAAGAATGTGGCGTTATGCTGCACCAAACCCATTCCCTTCACGGCCTCATTCAAGGTCGCAGACTTCATGTGAATTCCTTCAGCGATATCCATCAACCCCTCTGGACCATGGTAAACACCATAAGCTCCGGCCATTACAGCAAGCAATACTTGAGCCGTACAAATATTGGATGTCGCTTTATCACGTTTAATGTGTTGCTCTCTTGTTTGAAGTGCCATCCTTAGCGCAGGATTGCCATCTGTATCAATTGTACGGCCTATAATACGCCCTGGAATGAAACGCTTGTAAGACTCCTTCGTGGCAAAGAATGCTGCGTGAGGCCCACCGTAACCCAGAGGAATGCCAAGACGTTGGGTTGTTCCAACAACTGCATCCGCACCCCATTCTCCAGGTGGAGTAAGTAGGGCTAGAGACAATATATCTGCTGCGACAACCAACTGAATTTCCGAAGCATTACATTTTGATGCAAATGCACGGTAATCTTCGATAGATCCATCCGCATTAGGGTATTGTACTATCGCTCCAAAAAAGTCGTCGGAAGGGTTAAAGTCTCTATAATCTCCCATGACGATTTCAACGCCAATAGGTTCCGTTCTTGTTTTTAATAGTGCCAAACTTTGAGGAAAAGTCTTGTGGTCAACAAAAAACTTCGATGCTCCTGACTTTTTCTTAGCTCTAGGCATAGCACCGTAAAACATGCTCATTGCCTCTGCAACAGCTGTCGCCTCATCCAACAATGAAGCATTCGAAAGCTCCATTCCCGTCAAGTCAACTACCATGGTTTGGTAGTTCATTAATGCTTCTAAACGACCTTGTGCAATCTCAGCTTGGTAGGGCGTGTATGCCGTATACCAGCCTGGATTCTCCAATATATTACGCTGAACCACGCCTGGAAGAACTGTAGGATGGTATCCCATTCCTATGTAAGTTTTAAACACCTGGTTTAATTCGCCCAATGCAGTGATGTGCGTCGCAAATTCAGCTTCTGTCATCGCCGGCTCGAGGTCTAACTCCTTGTCCGTACGAATAGCCGCTGGCACGGTTTGGTCAATCAATGTGTCAATAGAATCTACTCCGATGGTAGATAGCATTTGATCTACATCTATCGATTTTGGTCCAATGTGTCTGTAAGCAAATGAATTGCGCTTCATATTGTGATTCAGTTTTTTAGTGACGTAAAATTACATCACAGGTGGTTAACATTGCCTACTTTTAACACCCCAGAATGGAAAGAAGTTTAAACACAATTATTAACACTTTTTTAGGCCTATTAAGATTGGTTGTTTATGCCAACTTTTGGGTTGCAGGCGCTGTTTGGGCCTTGACCAAGCTTACCGAATACCTCGTTGAAGGACAAGGACATTCACTGGCTTTATTAAATGCCTCAGGAACCCTGGTAGTCTATGGGTTTGCTCGCCTATTTGAAGGTCCTTCAGATACTGATTTATCCTCAAAAATATCACAATGGAGGGCTCAGATGCCGCGAATATCTTGGCTCAGCATCATCGCAGGCGTAGTCATCTCCATCGTAGAGTTAATACACCTACATTCTTGGGAACTTCTCTTTCACTATGTATTGGGCGGAGCTGTTGCATTTCTATATCCATTACCATTTATTCTAAAGCATAAAGGAGGCGGGCTTCGTTCCATACCTGGTTTGAAGCTACTTCTTATCGCCAGCCTTTGGGCTTACATCACGGCATTTATTCCTGCTGTTTGGAACGGTGTAAATGGCTGGTTTCCCTTTCTTGAAAGAATACTTTGGACGGCAGCTTTAACTATTCCATTTGACGTAAGAGATTCCAGTATCGACAGCAAAAGCATCAAGACCTTACCTCATTTATTGGGAGCAAGAAACAGTATCTTCATTGCACACGCGCTTTTATGGTTGAGCTTTGCAACTTTAGTGCTCTACTTTGGATTACCACTGCTTGCCACCTTCCTGTTGTTCTGCTTTTTCGCCTCCGTTATCATTATCGCAAACCACCGTTTCGGAGACTTGTATTACAGTTTTTTTATAGAAGGTCTACCTTGGTTCTTATTAGGCCTAGTAGCCCTTTTACCCTATCTTTAAGTACACAGAATATATGCTTATGAATGTCTTAGACCAGAGTTATGCAGCGGCACTCGACCAAGCCGATTCACTCGCCTCGTTCCGCGATCAATTTCACATTCCGGTGATCGACGGCAAGCAAACATTATATTTCACAGGGAATTCGCTGGGATTACAGCCTAAGAACGCCAAAGAGTACCTCTCAGAGGAGCTAGAGGATTGGAAAAACTGGGGAGTTGAAGGTCATTTTCGGGCACGTAGACCCTGGATGCCTTATCACGAGTTCTTTTCAGAAAGTCTCTCTAAAATAGTTGGAGCAAAGCCTGAGGAAGTAGTCGTTATGGGATCTCTCACCAACAACCTTCACTTACTCATGGTT
>Ga0307984_1000804_pt1 | contig 13385 bp, 8 predicted proteins | sample EllFjometageno78_FD_203169 | JGI IMG/M metagenome (GOLD analysis project Ga0307984, IMG submission 203169) | Marine microbial communities from Ellis Fjord, Antarctic Ocean - #78 | ecosystem: Environmental > Aquatic > Marine > Unclassified | place: Southern Ocean | collected 2014-10-09
AGGGCCAAAAGACATCGCGGCTGGTTATTCAGGTACTGAATCAACGGCAGGTGCAAAAGCGGCTGGTACAACAGCGGCTGGATACTTAGAAGGTGTTCCAGGTAATACTCTTTCAATCGAAATTCTACGTCAAACTGTAGAAGCTCGTACTAGAAGACTATCAGCTCGTTGGACTTTTGAAGCGGCTCAAGACGCTCAATCACAACAAGGTATTGATGTAGAAGCAGAAATCATGGCGGCATTAGCCCAAGAGATTACTGCAGAGATCGACCAAGAAGTTCTAGGTTCTTTAAGAACTTTAGCGGCGGCTGGTTCAACGGCTTTCGGTGCAAACACTGAAGCATATGACCAAGCGGCAGTTAGTGGTACAGCAACTTACGTTGGTGACGAACACGCGGCTTTGGCTGTGGCGATCAACAGAGTATCTAACAAAATCGCACAGAGAACAAGACGTGGCGCAGGTAACTGGGCTGTTGTTTCTCCAACTGCATTAACTATGCTACAAAGTGCATCTACTTCAGCGTTCGCAAGAACAACTGAAGGTACTTTTGAAGCACCAACAAATACTAAATTCGTTGGTACATTGAACTCAGCAATGAGAATCTATGTTGACAGTTATGCGGCTGATTCAGAAGCGGTATTAGTTGGTTACAAAGGTTCATCAGAAGCGGACGCGGCGGCATTTTATTGTCCTTACGTTCCACTAATGAGTTCAGGTGTAGTACTTGATCCAGCAACATTAGAGCCATTAGTTGGCTTTATGACACGTTACGGTTACAGCGAACTTTCACAAACTGCAAGTTCACTTGGAAACGCGGCGGATTACGTTGGTAGAGTAACTATTGCTAACCCAACATTTAGTTAATATACATATTATCCTTTTTGGATATTATTGTTAACTAACTGAAACAATATTAGAAAGGCCCTCCGGGGCCTTTCTTTTTGAGTAAAAACTCTGATATTATGACTAAATAATTTTACAACGTTCAGCCTTTGAGGCCGGAAGTAGCAATAGCGAAGGAACGCACCTAACTTTAATAAGGAGGGTGATTATGGGCCGACATACACATATGCTTACAGCATATAGTAAGCAGGCAGAGAAAAACCGCATAGATAAATTACTTCAAAAAAGCAGATCAGAAGTAGATGTTAATGCAGGAGGAACCTCTGGCTACACTGTTAAGTCTGGTGAAAATGCAGGTAAAATACTCAAGCATTTATCAGTTAAACATCATAACAAATAAACATATAAATAGTATTGCTCACACTAATGTGAGTTTATGGGGAGCCATCCTCGTAGTACATAAAACGTATCAAGGAGAAATAAAATGGGAAGACCAATTAACAAAAGATTTTTCGGAGTGCCTACAGCAGGCGGCAAAGAAATTAAAGTAAACTTTCATGACGGTTCAGCCGTTGTTGAAGGATATATCGCAAAGCAACTAGGTAGTAAAAAGTTTTCAGTTAAAGCAACTGGAACACCTGGCACTGCATACATTCGTACACTAAAAACTGGTATTTTACCAGCGGCATTAACTGGAACAGATATGATTATTTCTGTAAAAGGTGATGATGGTGAAACTTATGGTGTATCTAAAATTGCAGGACGTAAAATGACACTAGCACAACCAAGTGCTACTGGATCTAACGCATTGCACGGCACATCTATAGGTTGGAATACTACTGTTTCAGCATCGGACGGAAAAGTTCAAGTTGAAGAAGCAGGTGACGACGATACTGCGGCAGGTACTGACGATACAGACTTCACAGAAGACGCTTAATCTTAAGCAAATATTAAAGTTGCCCTTCGGGGCAACTTTTCTTAATAGTTTATAAAGGCTAAATACACTATATAAGGTTTAAATGCATGGCAAACACAGAAAAAAGAGTTTTAGGTGATTATAAGATAACAACAGATGCCGGTAGTACTGGTAATGTTTCTATTGATACCCACACTTTAACAGTTGACGGAAACTTGGTAATTACAGGTACAAGTACAACTGTGTCATCAACAAATACTGCAATAGCAGATAATGTTATTGTACTTAACGAAGGCGAAGCAGGAGCAGGTGTAACATCTGGAACTTCTGGTTTAGAAATTGATCGTGGATCAGTTGATAATGCTACAATTCATTTTGATGAAGCAAATGATGTATTTGATTTTAAAATAGGTTCTAGTTTTGCTAAAGTAAGAGGTGCATCACCGGTAGGTAGTGACGATTTAGCAACTAAGAGTTATGTTGATGCACAAGTAGGAGGCGCATCTGCAGATAAAATTGTAGAAGGCGACAGTAAAGCAGAAGTATTCGACGACGGTGTTGGAACTAGTAAGTTCTTTGTTAACTTAGATGGCACTGATGTTTTAGAAGTAACTGGATCGGCGTTAGCACATGGCAACGTACAGATAAGTGGTAATACAGTAAGTAATACTGCTACTGGTGAGAATTTAATTTTAAGTACAACAGGTACTGGTGAAATAAACATAGTAGATGTTACTAAAATAACAGAACAAGGTTCAGATCCAACAGGTGTGTCAGGATTCACAAAAGTGTATGCTAAAACTCCTGCTTCAGGAGGTTCTGGGGTGTTTGTATCTAACATAAATACTACTGACGAATTAGTAACAAAATCAAAAGCAATAGTTTTTGGATTAATATTTTAAGGTAAACAGATGGCAATAGCACAAGGACAAATAGGCACTACATCAACAACATTGTATACAAGTACAAATAACACTGCAATCACAGTTATATTCTTTTGCAATACAACTGGATCTGATGCAACATTATCTGTTAACGTAGTACAAAGTGGTGGTTCTGCCGCGGCAACAAACCAAATAGTTAAAGATTTAACAATTACAGGCGGCGACACTTACATTATGAATGCTGAAAAAATGGTATTAGGAAATGCTGATACTATACAAGCAATTTCAGGAACAAGTAATGCGATTACTGCCTCTGTTAGTTACGTGAGTATTTAATAATGGCTGGCTTTTTAAAAAGTAACACAAATTTTATTAAACGTGAAAATCAGGTTACACAACCTGCTTCAGGAACTACAGCAGGTAGACCAACAAATCCAGCGGCTGGTGAATTTCGTTTTAACGAGGACACTAATAAAGTAGAATACTACGATAGTGCGGCTTGGAAAAACTTATCACGTTCTGGTAATGCTACTGTTACAAAAACAACAGTTGTAACTGGAGACGGTTCAACAACTGCATTTACTAATTTCTTTACAACAGCACCTAGCACAGTAAATAACGTTATGGTTGTTGTGGGCAATGTTATACAAGAACCAACAGCGTCATACACTGTTAGTGGGCGTGATATTACGTTTACAAGTCCACCACCAAACACACATAGAATATATGCAATCGAAGGCTTTGACGCTACAGATATTGCATAATATCCTTTCTTAATCATTAGCATAAATAGTTATATACCCAGGCTCACCCGGGATTGAACAGTGGTGTAGGAGAATAACATGGCAATTGGAAGAATTTCCGGTGCTATGCTTAAGAGTAATCTTGAGCGATTAGGCACGGATTTATCAGTAGATACAGATTTATTATACATCGATGTCACGAATGACAGGGTGGGTATTAACACAGCCTCTCCAACACAAAGCCTACAAGTAGACAACGTAACAATCAACGCATCACAAATTAGAAGTGTAAGTGGTCCCTTAGACTTAGGAGCACTATCAGGCATCACTATCTCTGGAGGAACAAATAACTATGTTCTTGCTACAGATGGTGCAGGTACATTAAGTTGGGTAGATGTTTCAACTGTAGCAGGCAGTGTTACAGGTATGACAACAACACTAGCAACACCAACTGATGGAAGTTTAACAACTGACGGTGCGTATTTAAGTTGGACAGGTGCTACTAAAGTTACTGACGCAATTGACGACTTAAACGAAGTAACAGAAAATATTCGTAATAACACTTTTGTTAAAAGTGTAACATTTACAGCAAGTGTAACATCCGGTGGTTCGGGATTTAGCACAATATTAAGTATATCAACAGTAGGTACAGCAAATAATTATGTAATCGACTGGGGTGATGGAACAAGCAATACAACAACTTCTAGTACAAGTCCAAGTCACACATACACTAATTACGCAGGTAGCCCACACAGTATTACAGTTACAGCAAGTAATACAAGTGGAAGTGGAACCGGAAGTAGTGCAAGTTTTATAAGAACAGATTATATTGCTGTTTACAGTCCAAACCCAACAGTAGACTTTGCATGGTATGCCGCCGCTGGCGGAGGTAGTCCAATTACTAAATGGGACGACGGTGCAACTGTATACTTCCAAAATAATAGTACTAATACAGATATTTCAGGTGCAGTTGTTCAGTGGACAATTATATGGGGCGATGGATCTAGTAACGCAACAATTTCTAGTGACACTGCAACAGGTGGTAGTAATGGTACAAGACTATCGCACACATTTCCGACAGCAACAGAATCGGAACAGAGTTTTACAACACAACTTACATTAGATACAATGAGCACTGCGGACCCGGCTGTTATACCAGTTGGTCCTGATAGTGCTATAATAAAAATTTATGATGACCACACACCTACAGTATCATTAGATGATGTAACTGGTATTAATGAAGAAGGTACTAGTGGACACGGTGTAAGTCTTACAAATAATTCAGAAGCAGGTATTGGTAATTATTCAACATACGGAATACAGTACCAATATCAGTTTGGTGACGGAACAAGTAATGTAACAGTTAACGCAGGAACAAGTTCTGCAGGTGACAGAGGTGTTCCATTAAGTCACACATATACATTAAGTAGTAGCGACCAAGCAAATGGCACAGCACAAGATTACACAGGCACATTAAGAGTTATTAGTGACCATTCAAGTAGTCCGTTTATTAGTAGTACATTCTCAGTCCACGTTGAACCGGACGTAAGAGCAAACCTTTCAGGAACAGCAATCACAGTTAGTGACAGAAGTGGCGACAATCAATATGATGTTTATGATGGTGTTGACTATAACGGTGTAAACAGAGCGTTGGTGAGAGTTACAAACACTTCACAAAACGCAGACGATTATGTTTATAACTGGAATGATGGAAGTTCAAACAATGTAGTATCGGAAGATGGCTCCAGCCCGGGATCAATAGGCGGAACTTTGGACCATGACTTTACAAGTGTTAGTGTAGGTAATAAAAACTTGTCATTTACTGCAAACGGAACACCGGATATAACAGCACAAACAGATACAGACACAGGACTAACGTTTGAAGTTAGAGCAATACCTAGTGCACCAGCAAATTTAAGTACAAAAAGTATAACACTGGCTGATGGTTATGTAGGAACAAGTCCTAAACTAGCGGCAAACTTTACAGATAGTAGTGATTCGAATCCATTAAGTGCAGGAGATGTATTAACCACAACTACTGCAAGACGTTACACAAGTGGGACTATTGACACTAGTGTTGTAGATAATGCTTACAACGGGCTCTCAGGCACGTTAACTGCTAAAATAAACGGTGTTGATAGAGGTAATAAAACGTTTAGTAATTCACTTAATGAAGATGGAACATTTACTTCATTAGTTGTTAGTAACCAAGTTGATGCAAATGATAGTATAAGTTCGTCGACGTATCCTACGGGATTTTATCAAACGTTTGATGCTAAGATTACACAATCTCTAGCGAGTTATACTGTGGGTGTTAATGACCAACGTTTAGAACATAGTGCAACAGGTAACACAAATTATGTTGCAGTTGTGTATGATGATATGACTAGTACACCAACAGTTAATACTAGTAGTTCCGCATTAACAGAAGCATCAGCAGGAAGTTACAGATATATTTCAGGTGTTCCTTATTATAATACAGGAAGCCCTACGCTGGCATTAACAGGCGTAACATTAGAAAATTTAGTAGGACAAGCATACAGAGATACAAGTTCGGTATTAACTATTGCTAGTGGTACAAATGCAGAAGGAACTTCTAGCAGTGTTATATCTACACAAAACAAAACATATGCGAACATAGATGGTGCAAGTACAATGTTAGCAAGTGGTATTCCTATTGCAGATACTGGAGTAGGTACTCCTTATGCTATCGGATCACAAACAATTAATTTAACATCGAGTAGTATAGCGGCGATTGAAACTATTAAGTTAAGAGCGTCGAACATGAATGGTACAGGAAGTTATGTTGAAGTATCGAGTCCATTAGTTGCAGTACACACAGCAAGTCCATCAGGAGTTGTTGAAGAAGATATTAGTGTATCTAATAGTTTAGGTGACGGAGCTCATACAGACAACGGCAAACGTGTATTCGACTTTGCAAGTGCAACAACTAATACACCGTCATTTACTGGATCAACAAACTTTTATACAAATAATTTATTTACTGGAAACAAAACAGTTGCAGGAACAAAAGAAGCAACAGTGCGTTGGGGTGATTTAGAATATAATGTATCAGATTATAGTACAGGATTTTTGCCTGCAGGACCAAACAGAAGTGGTGATACCGGAACACAGTATTTTACTTTTGCATTTAGAAGAAACATTGTTGCAAACTACGATGTACAGATTACAAGTTCATCTGGTGTAGCAGGTGTGTGGATAGCATTACCTGGCACAGGCGTCGATAGTTCAAGTGGAGCAAACGGTTGGTTAGATTGTACAACACAATATAGTGGAGTAGGTTTACCTGGCGCTGATACTGGCAACGGCGGTAACGGAAGTGACGGTTGTGCGTTTACTGGAGGAGATGTTATTCCAACAAACAGTAGTTTAAGTGGTGGATATACAATGACATTTGGAACAGAAAATATGGCAAACGCAACTGGAAATGTTTCTTTAGTTAGGATTGCATTAACAAGTGGACAAAGTATATCTAGTCTAAGTATTGGAGTGGCGAGCTAATGGCAATTTCAGATACACAGAAACTAGATTATCTATTTAAAAAATTAGGGTATGGTGCAACTAAAACAGACACCAATGCTAACAAACTTGCTCCTAACGAAGCAATACCATCACCACTACTAATTAGAGGTGACAGAGTATGGAGAGATTCTGCTAGTATACCAGGAGTTAAACCCGGTAGTAGTTCAAGTCCTGTTACAGTTTATACTGGAAGTAGTGCTATAGAGTGTACAGAAGATAATACAGCAACAGCAGACAGAACATGGAAAACTGGATTAACCGGTTGGATCCCACCACAGTTTGGAAGTACATATATTGTAAATGTTTACATACATACTTCAGGTGATGCCGCAGGTGCAACTGTTATAGGTAATAAAGTTTTTGTTACTGGTAGTGGTAATAATGACGAATGGTTCTTTGATTATGAATCAGGAGTATTAAATTTTATTGGTAGTAACTATCCTAATGGAAAAAGTTTTAGTGGTGCTAGTGTTTATATTGAGGGTGCCCGATACACAGGTACTTACGGTACAGGTGGTGGCACAGGTACACTAGGGTTCTCGGGCAATGTTATTGCTCCATCGAACTCAGGCGACGATTTAACTATTGACGTTGATGGCACCGGCACTGTAATAATTGATAGCACAACTGCTCTTGTTGTTCCTGTTGGAACCAATGCAGAACGTCCCGGAACTCCTGCTAAAGGCATGATACGTTTTAATGACGATAGTGATAAGATAGAAGTTTATGACGGCAGTGAATGGGTAGCAGTTGGAAGTAGTGCAGGAGCAATATCAACTCAAGCATTTGCTGGAGACGGTTCGACAACTGCATTTACACTTAACAGTTCAGCCGATAGTGCAACAGTAATGGTAACATTAAACGGTGTTGTACAAGAACCAATACAAGCATATAGTGTTAGCGGAACAGTGTTAACATTTACACAAGCACCAGTAACTGGTGATAGAATTGAAGTAAGAAAATTAGGACTTGTAACCACTATTAGATCTGTTGTTGATTCGGATAGTGATACAAAGATACAAGTCGAAGAAGGCGCAGACGATGATACGATCAGATTAGATACTGGTGGTACCGAAGTTGTTAATATACAAACAAGTAGAAGTGCGTTTAATAACGCAGTACAGTTAGCAAGTATGACAACAACACAACGTAATGCATTAACTCCAAGTAACGGTATGGTAATCTATAATACCACAACAAATAAGTTTCAGGGCTATGCAAATAGTGCCTGGGTAGACTTTCATTAAGTGCTACTTTAATTAAATTATCTTAATTTAATTTACCTTTAAACCATATACAAGCATATAAAAAATACGTGAATCCTATAAATACTATTGGTCCGACCAGACTTATAACGACATAAAATAAAGAGGAGTGATTCACTTATGGCCGTAACTCGTATTAAAACCAATCAGATAACCGACTCCGCGGTAACAACTGCAAAAATTGCAGACGTTAACGTAACAGCCGGTAAATTGGAAGCAAACTTAACCTATGGCAGTAATCTGACTGTAACAGGTAATTTAACAGTAAATGGTTCAACCACTACTGTTGATACAACAAACACGACCGTGGCAGATCCATTTATGCTATTGGGATCAGGTGGCGCAGGAAACGTTGATGGTGGTATTATCATTAACAGAGGCGGTGCTGGTAACAATGCGGCAATGATTTGGGACGAAAGCGAAGACCAATTCGCAATGATGCTTACAACAGATGCAGGAACAACTGCAGGTAATGTAAGTATTGCATCTTATGGTGACATAAGATTTGGAACAGCAACAGGTGCCTTAACAGGTAACGTAACTGGTAATGTAACAGGTAATGTAACAGGAACACAAGATGGTGTTGTAGGTGGTAATACTCCTGCGGCAGTAACTGGTACTGTTATTACTGCAAACACAAATTTTGCAGGTAATATTACAGGTGATGTAACTGGTGACGTAGCAGGTAACTTAACTGGTAATGTAACAGGTAATGTAACAGGAACACAAGATGGTGTTGTAGGTGGTAATACACCGGCGGCAGTAACTGGTACTGTTATTACTGCAAATACTAATTTTGTAGGTGATATTACAGGTGATGTAACTGGTGACGTAGCAGGTGATTTAACTGGTGATTCAGCAGGTGCACACACAGGTGCAGTTGATGGCGTATTGGGTGGCAACACACCAGCGGCAGTAACTGGTACTGTAATCACAGCAAATACTAACTTTGCAGGTAATATTACAGGTAATGTAACTGGTAACGTAGCAGGTAACTTAACTGGTAATGTAACAGGTAATGTAACAGGAACACAAGATGGTGTTGTAGGTGGTAATACTCCTGCGGCAGTAACTGGTACTGTTATTACTGCAAATACTAACTTTGCAGGTAATATTACAGGTAATGTAACTGGTAATGTAACAGGTAATGTAACAGGAACACAAGATGGTGTTGTTGGTGGTAATACACCGGCGGCTGGTACATTTACTACTATTACAGCAGGCGGTACTATTGATGCTGGTTCTAATCAAGTAACAAACGTAACTGATCCAACAGCGAACCAACACGCGGCTACTAAAGCCTATGTTGATTCACAGTTATCAGGTGCGGCAAACGCCATTAACCAATTAAACAGTGATGTTACAGTTACTGATAGTGGTTCAAATGGTTTAATAACATTTAACATTGACGGTGCATCAGAAGGAACTATCAATTCAGATGGTTTAACTATGGGTAACATCAATATTGATGCAAACACAATCAAAACTACTTCAGGTAATTTAACTATTGACCCTAATCCAGGTGGATCAGGCGGAGTTGTTACTATCGAAGGTAGTTTAACTGTTACAGGTACAACTACTACTGTTGATTCAACAGTTGTTACTATTGCTGATCCGGTATTCCAAGTGGGTGCTGACAGTAATGATAACTTAGATAGAGGTATTACATATCTACACAACGATGGCTCTGCGAAAAAAGGCTATTTTGGTTTAGATACATCAGCAACTGAATTCGTATTCATCGCAGATGCAACTGACACATCAAGTGTGTTCAGTGGTGCTCTAGGTGCGGCGGCTTTCGGTAGTATGAGAGTAGCAGATCTTACAAACACTAGAGTAACGTTTTCAGGTGCAAATGGCGAATTGTCAGATGCGGCTTCATTAACGTTCAACAGTGGAACTGGTGCTTTATCGGCAACTAGTTTTGTAGGTGCTTTAACAGGTAACGTAACTGGTAACAGTGCAGGTGCACACACAGGTGCAGTTGATGGCGTAGTAGGTGGTAATACTCCTGCCGCGGTAACTGGTACAGTAATCACAGCAAATACTAATTTTGTAGGTGATATTACAGGTGATGTAACTGGTGATATTACAGGTGATGTAACTGGTGATGTAACAGGTAATGTAACAGGAACACAAGATGGCGTAGTAGGTGGTAATACACCGGCGGCAGTAACTGGTACAGTAATCACAGCAAATACTAATTTTGTAGGTGATATTACAGGTGATGTAACTGGTGACGTAGCAGGTAACTTAACTGGTAACAGTGCAGGTGTTCACACAGGCGCAGTATCTGGTAACGTAACTTCAACTGGAACTTCAACGTTCGCAACTGTTGACGTTAACGGCGGTGCAATCGACGGTGCGATTATTGGTGCCAACACTGCGGCGGCGATTACAGGTACAACAGTTAATGGTACAGTAATTACAGCAAGTACTAACTTTGCAGGTGATATTACAGGTAACGTAACTGGTAATGTAGCAGGTAATGTAACAGGAACACAAGACGGCGTTGTAGGTGGTAATACTCCTGCGGCTGTTACAGGTACTGTTATTACAGCAAATACTAACTTTGCAGGTAATATTACTGGTGATTTAACTGGTGATTCAGCAGGTGCACACACAGGTGCAGTTGATGGCGTATTGGGTGGCAACACACCAGCGGCGGCAACAGTTACAACAATAACAGCAAGTGGTAATAGTACAAACGCTGGAACATTAAGTGTTGGTGGAACATCTACAGTAGCAGGCTCAAGCCTAGTTGTAGACTCTACAGACTCTTTAAGACTTCCAGTTGGTACAACTGCTCAACGTCCATCATCTCCAAGTATTGGTCAGTATAGATTTAACTCTACTTCTGGCACACTTGAAGTTTACACTGGTGGTGAGTGGAACGCAGGCGCTGACTTTACAACAATCGCGGCAGATGCCTTCAGTGGTGATGCAAGTACAGTAGCATTTACATTAAGTGTAACTGGTACAACTGCAACTACTATTGTGGCTCTAAACGGTGTTGTACAGATCCCAACTACTGCATACGCAGTAAGTGGAACAACATTAACATTTACAGAGGCTCCGGCATCTGGTGATGTTATTGACGCTCGTGTATTAACTACAACATCTACAATAGTTGGCATTGCTGACCAAGATGGTGATACGCAAATACAAGTTGAAGAAGGTACAGATGATGATACAATCCGTTTTGATGCGGCTGGTACTGAAATGTTCACAATCAACTCAAGTGGTATAGCAGGTGCAAGTGGTGCCAGAATTACTGCAATCTTAGATGAAGATGCAATGGGTTCTGACAGTGCAACAGCATTGGCTACACAACAATCAATCAAGGCTTATGTTACGAGTCAAATCGCAACTAAAGACAACACTGATGAAATGACAGAAGGTTCAACTAACTTGTACTTCACAAATGCTAGAGCAGATGCAAGAGCACAAGCAAAAATTGATTCTCTTGTTGCTTCGGCTCCAGGTGCGTTAAATACACTTAACGAACTGGCGGCGGCTTTAGGCGACGATGCAAACTTTAGTGGAACTGTTACAAGCAGTCTTGCTACTAAACTTGCATTAGCAGGTGGTACAATGACTGGTGCTATTGCAATGGGTACTAGCAAAATTACAGGCTTAGGTGATCCAACTGCGGCACAAGATAGTGCAACTAAGGCGTATGTTGACAGCGGACTTGCTGGTTTATCACAGGACAGTATCTCAGAAGGCGACAGTAATATAACTATTAATGACAGTGGTACAGGTACTGCGGTTGTTACACTTGATAATGCGGCACACACTACATTCAACAGTTCAGGTATTACATTATCGACTGGTGTGTTTAGTGGAACTGCAACTTCGGCACAATACGCTGACTTGGCAGAGATGTATTCTGCAGATGCAGATATTGAACCAGGTACAGTAGTATGTTTTGGTGGAGAACATGAAGTAACAACTTGTATGCAAGATGCAGATAAGAAAATTGCTGGTGTTGTTTCAACAAATCCTGCTTACTTAATGAACAGTGACGCAGACGGCGTAGCAGTAGCATTACAAGGAAGAGTTCCATGTAAAGTAACTGGTGCAGTTGCTAAAGGTGATATGCTTGTAGCGGCTGGTAACGGAATGGCTCGTGCAGAAGAAAATCCTGCAATGGGTACTGTTATTGGTAAAGCACTTGAAAATCACGCAGAAGGCGAAGGCGTAATTGAAGTTGTTGTTGGACGTATGTAATCCATACTAAAGACTTATACTAATATAGGAGAAAGGCCCTACGGGGCCTTTCTTTTTGATTAGATTGTCAAGGACCATTAAGACATAAATACTATAGAATATAGCATATACTGACAGTAGGAAGACATAGATGCCATTAACAAGACCAAAAGCCGCCCAGGTAAACTTCGATATAACAAACCTTACCGATCCCTTAATACGACTTAATAGTGGACAAACTGGATCTAATGACAAAGATACAGGTATAGTATTAGAGCGAGGTGATGACACAAACGTTGCTATAGTATGGGACGAATCTTCAAACTCATTTGTACTAATTAATACAACAGAAGATGGAACAACAGGTGGCGATGTTAGTATCTCGAGTTATGCAAATCTTCAAGCAGATGCTATTACATATGGTTCTCTTAATGATGGAACTACATCATTAACAAGCACAGCCGCAGAATTAAATTTATTAGATGGTGTAACAGGCACATTGGTGACTGAAGCGGCAACGCAAACATTAACAAACAAAACAATGACATCAGCAGTGCTGAATGCTCCTGTGTTTGGCACAGGCACAAACAGTCCTTACTTCACAGAAGTTAGATACAACACTTCAAATATGATGAAGTTTAATCAAATGTACACAGGTGCGGCCTCTGGTAGTTATTTTGATCCAAATGAATATCAAAAAGTTGTTACTATTATTCCAGCAGGCAATAGTGAAAACTATCAAATTATTGGTCGAATTACGGCACAAAATGCTGGCGAAACACATATAGTAAATTTCAGTGCCGCACTCAGAAGTGGTGACCCATTACCAGATTTAAGTTGGACTGTAGAGTATTCAGAAGAATATAATGGCGCTAGGTATATCGATCCACAGTTATGGACAAAAGAAACAACAACATCAGGATTTATTTTTGCATTTAAAGTACTATCAAGAATCTATGGAACAGTAACAGTTGACAT
>Ga0307984_1000806_pt1 | contig 13369 bp, 5 predicted proteins | sample EllFjometageno78_FD_203169 | JGI IMG/M metagenome (GOLD analysis project Ga0307984, IMG submission 203169) | Marine microbial communities from Ellis Fjord, Antarctic Ocean - #78 | ecosystem: Environmental > Aquatic > Marine > Unclassified | place: Southern Ocean | collected 2014-10-09
CAGGAATCGGAAAAGCTCTAACGGGCGATTTCTCGGGCGCTTCTTTTGCTAACATGAAGGCGGGCCCAACGGCCGAAGGCGGCACGGCTTTTGCCGGTGCAGATTTGGCCTTAGACCCAGCGTTGGCTTCGCAACAAATTGCGGGCGCTGATACGGTAGCTGGCGGGACCAACGTGGGAGCTGATACGGTAGCTGGCGCAACCAACGTGGCCACGGACGGCGTAGCGTTGACCGCGGATCAGATCAAACAGCAAGCAATAGACAATATTAATACTTACAAGCCCCCCGGTTTTGTGGAAAGCATGAAACAAGTGGTTACTCCGAATGATGGCGTGGGCATTGGTCAAGGCTTGAAAAACGCCTTTATGCCAAATGCAGGCGCTCCGGGAGCCAATGATTTCCTTACCGCGCAGGGGCTTACAAATGCAACCGCCACCGGATTGCAAAGGACCGCGGCAAACGAAGCTGCGGGTCAGCTAGGTGCAGGCCTTATGCGTACATACGGACCAGCGGCGCTACTCGGAACAGCCGGTGTAGCGGCGGCGGGCGGATTTACCGCTCCGCCACAAGAGGAAGCGGGCGTTGTTGAACGTGATGAAGACGGAAACGTCATCACAGGGACCGACCTTGTTGATGCCGATCCGTCAAAGTATATGATTGCGGACCTTGGCGACAGAGTTTTAGACCCTGAAACAGGGACTTACATAAGCAAGGCGGAAGCAGACCGTCGCGCTCGTGAAGAAGCAATGGGCGGCATAGCAAGTCTAAGCACGTACCAACCTCCGGAGATGAACTCAGGCACACAGCCGGGTCAGCCTCAGATGCAGCCGGGTCAGCCTCAGATGCAAACGGCACAGCTTGATCCAAGCGCATACTTCTTGCAGGGTAGCACTCCGGGCGGACCATTTGCTCGCCCATTCGTTGGCCAAACACTTGCTGATGGGGGACAGGTTTTCCCTCGTAGAAACGGTGGTATAATGCCTAACGAAGGTATTCCAAACCAAGACAGCGTTAAAGCCATGTTAATGCCGGGTGAGTTTGTTATGACTACCGATGCCGTAAAGGGCTTGGGAAATGGCGACATGAACTCCGGAATAAAAAACATGTACTCAGTTATGCGTAACCTTGAGAACCGTGGAAAGGCGACAGCGTAATGGTCGAAACAACAGAACAGATAGTCCGCGAAGCTCCGGATATTGAAGCCTACAAAATAGGCTTACTTAAATCCGCTAAAATTTTAGCCGACCAAAAAGTCTCAATACCTCCGAACATGGTTGCGGAGATGAACCAGCTTCAAATTAAAGCTGGGGAACTCGCAGAAGCAGGGATTGGCGGATATCAGCCTTACTTAGAGGAGGCCGGTTACACGCTTGGCGACGCCCAAACCGCCCTTGGCGGCGTCATGGCTGGCGCACAACCCTACCAAACAGAAGCCGCAGACTACATGCGGGCAGGCGCAGACGCCGTACCGGGACAAGTTTCCGCGGCTCAACAAGGTATTGCAAACGCAATTGGGGCGGGGCAATCCGCTACGGATACCGCGGCCCTCGGCCTTGGAACCGCGGCCGATAACGCAAGACTAGCCGCAGGACAGTCCGCAGCCGATCAATTGGCGGCTTACGACGCAATCCCGGGGCAAGTTAACGCGGCTCAACAAGGAATGACGGGTGCCGCAGGCATGGCGGGGCAAGTTGCAGACGCAGCAAGAGCCGGTGGCGCAAATGTTCAAGGCGCTTTGGCAAGCGAATTAGGTCAGTCTAGTGAACAAGCTAGAACTTACGGGGCGTTAGGCGCAGGCGCATTAGATGCCGCGAATTTAGCCGGTCAAAACTTGGCTCAATCTGCGGATCAGGCGCGCATTCAAGCGCAAGCAGGTCAAGTAGGTCTGCAAGGCGCGGCTCTTGGGGCGCAAAACGTAGCGGGTGCCTCCGGAACCGGAACAGCCGGGGCCATTCAAGGCGCTCGTGACATTGCATCGGGCGGAGCCCAAGCTTTGGGCGCTGCCGCCGGAGTGGGTTCTCAAGCCGCGGCAGACGCGGGTCTAGGTGCTCGTATCGGCGCAGCAGGCACGGCTTTGGGGCTAGGAGCCTCTTCTGATGCAGCGCGGACCGCGGCCCAACAAGCTGGTGTCGGTGGTATTGGCGCGTATGAAAGCGCGGTGGCTGGAAGTCAGCAAGCCGTTCAGGGTGCCAGAGGTATTACAGGTGACGCAGCGTCAGCTTTGCAACAAGCTGGGGCTTTGGGGACCGAATCTGCACAACAAGGAATTGCCGCTTTAGGCGGAACAACAGGGGCTTTTGACCCCAATTCTACTGGCGCATTTATGAACCAGTATGAGGATGCGGCTGTTCAACAGGCTCTATCCGACATCCAACGTCAAGGTGACATCGCGGCCCAAGGCCAGCGGGCACAGGCCGTGGGTGCTGGAGCGTTTGGTGGTTCAAGACAGGGTGTCCAAGAGGCCGAAATGGCTAGAAATGTGCTGGACCAGCAAGGTCGTACTGCCGCAGGAATGCGTCAAGCGGGCTTTGAAAGTGCCGCACAACGGGCGCAAGCCGCATACGAGGCCCAGCAAGGACGAGGCCAGCAAGCCGCACAACTTACTGGGGCTCTCGGCGCACAAGGCTCACAGGCTGGAACGCAAGCAGCTACAGCGGCGGGTCAACTAGGGCTTGAAGGCGAGAAGTTAGCGGCCACACAAGCGGGCCAGCTAGGTCAGTTAGGCTTGTCAGCACAAACGGCGGCAGGCCAGCAGGGTATGGCCGCAGAACAGCTTGCCTCACAGAACTTAGGCACGGCGGGCCAGTTGGGTCAATCAGCCGAGCAATTGGCGGGTCAACTCGGTTTGTCCGCGGCACAGCTACAAGGACAGTTAGCTGGGCAAGCCGCTCAAATGGGTATTTCCGCGGAACAGCTTGCGGGTCAACTTATTCAGCAACAGGCCAGCACTGGAATGTCGGCACAACAACTTATGGCACAGACTTCCCAGCAAGCGGGTCAACTCGGTTTGTCCGCGGAGCAACTGGCGCAGCAAAGTGCCGGTCAAGCGGGTCAACTCGGCATACAGGGTACGCAGGCCGCGGCCAACATTGGACTGTCGGCCGAGCAAATGGCCTCTGCAAACGCGCAAGCTTTGGCTCAATCGGGCATGAGCTTAGAGCAACTTTCCGCCCAAACGGGTATGAACGCGGCTCAATTAGCGGGTCAAATGGCGGGCCAACAAGGTCAACTTGGCCTACAGGGCGCACAGGCGCAATCTGGTATTGCGGCGCAGGCCGGTCAAACCGCGCTTGCTGGAGAGCAATTTGCCGGTCAGATGGCAGGTCAGCAAGGTCAACTTGGTCAGGCGCAAGCCAACATGGGAATGCAGGGCGCACAAGCGGCAGGCGGTTTGGGTCTACAAGGTTCCGAATTGCAAGGCCGGATGGGCGAGGGCATTGGCGGACTTGGCGCACAATACGGACAATTGGGCTTGGCACAGGGCGATGCACTTGGTAATCTTGGATTACGGCAGGCGTCTCTTGGTGAACTGGGTCAAAACATGGGTCAAAAAGAACAAGGGTTCCTGTTTGATGTGGGCAAACAATTCCAAGCTCAAGATCAAGCTGGTCTGGAAGCCAAGCGTCAAACCGACCTACAACAGGCTTACGAGCCATATCAACGGGTGTCTTTCTTGTCAGATATTTATAAAGGCGCTCCGTCGTCTCAACAAAGTATTTCGGCAACTACGGCACCTTCAGTATCGCCCGCCCAAAGTATTTTGGGGCTCGGCGTAGCGGGTCTGTCGGCAGCGGCAGGCGCTAGAAATGCGGGGTTATTCTAATGATGGATAGAGGTGTAATGGGCCGACAAATGTTTGCGAACGGCGGACAGGTGCGGTATATGCAGGCGGGCGGTTCTCCAATGATGCCCCCAGCACCAGAACAAGCGGTAGACCCTGCGGCAATTCCGCAAATGGCGATGGCGGGGATGCCTCCGCCTGAAGTCGGCAGCATGGTCGAAGCCGAAGGAATGGGCGCTCAAGCGGGCATTGATCCAGCGGTTTTGGAACAGATGCTAGGGCAAGCTGCGGGCCAATTTGAAGGTATCGACGCTGCGGCGGAAAACGAAGATTACGAAGGTGTGATTAACGCCATTCGAGGGGATCAAGCGCCTTTACAGGATCGTCGTATGGAACTGGCAGAAATGGTCGGTGATGAAGATGCCCAACAAACGCCGGATTCGGTTTTAACGCTGATCCAACCTGTCATGCAAATGGCGGCGGTAGACCAAGGAATCGGCGGGTTAGCTCCCGACGCAATGAATACCCCTGTAGAGGGGGACATGGCCGGTGGAATTATGTCCACGGTTAATATGGGTGCCGAGGAGGCTCCCGTACCTGTAAATTTTAACCAAGGCGGCGCGGTTCAGTATTTTGCACCAGAGAACACTAATCGTGTCGCCGGTGCCCCCGACCCACGGGCCTTGGAACTTTTTAACCAAGATAAGGCCCTTTATGGCCAGCTTATTGGCGGGGACGACCAACAAGCCGCTTATGACGAACAGAAGAAAATGACCCAATCGCAAATGTTGTTTGACATTGCGCAGGGTGCGTTGGCGTTTGCAACGCCCGGAGACCGTCAAATGAGCCCTGCGGAGCGTTTGGCACAGGTGGCCCAGCCCGTTCTAGGGAATATTGGTGCCCGTTCGGGTGAACTATTAAAGTTTAAGCAAGGTCAGGCCGCCGAAAAACGCCAGCTTGATATGGCAGCGTTGCAGTCGTCCCAGTCTAAATTGGGTATCGAAACTCAAGCGGGAATAGACGCGGCGGCAGCCGCAGCATTAGCGGAAAGTAAATCTGTAGAAAAAGCCGCAGAACGCGCTCAAGAGTTACTGTTGCAGGGCAATAAGTTTTCCTTCCAGCGCGAAGCGGGTGAAACAGAGCAAACGTATGCCCTACGTTTGGCAAGGGATTTGTCGGAAAGTCGTCGGACATTGGCTAATCTTCAGGGTGCGCTGACCGAGGACCAAATTAAACTTCGGGATCAATTAACCGCAAAAGAAGCGCGGTTGTCGGAAGCTCACGATTTAGTCCTTCAGGGCAAAAAGTTTGACTTTACAACTTCGGAACGCTTGTCTTCACAAGACTTTAAGACTGATTTGCAGAACGCGATTGATGTCGCTAATGCCTCCCGTCAGGCCTTGGGCTTTGCAAACGACGAAAGGACCATTGCTCAACGCGCCGAATTGGATCGTGAGTTGGCCCAGTTGAATAGTAGCTTGCGCGTAACCGAAAAAGCCGTTGATTTGGACAACACCTTACAAGTGGCTGGCGTTAAAAATGGTTACGAGTTGGCTCAGATGGACAAAGGGCACGACTTCAATCTTGCGCTCGCCGACCACAGAGGAACAATCTCTGCCGCGGCTGCGCAAAACCAACAACTTGCTACGGCGGCCGAAAACACACTGGATCGTGCGGCTCGCGAAAACTTGCAAATTACAGCGCAAAACTTCAAAACCTTGTTGCAAAACGACATGCAGGAGTTTACGGGAAGCGAGTCTGAAAAAGACCGGTTACTTACACAACTTCAGAATGATGTGGCGAACGGCCTTAAAGAACGGGGTCTGGACATCTCTCAAGGTAATCTGGATTTGAACACGATTACTCAGATTGCAAACGAAAGCTTGGCTCTTCGTAAGCAGGCGTTTACCGAGGCGGAAGCCAAGGCGGATAGGATGGCTCCATCCCTTAAAGTGGTGGACAACGATCTTGTTATGTTCAATCCAGAAGATAACTCCGCAACGTCCGTGTTCCAAGCGGAAGGTGGTCCTACCAAGCCGCTCTTTAAAGTTATCCGCAACATGGGTAACCAAACCACTCAAGTGGTTGACGCAACTACGGCGTCTGGAGCGGCCGCTATTGAAGCCGCTAATCAAGCCAACGCAGGCGGTACGCAGAAGTTCAATGTTTCTAACATGAGTTCTGACACCGCCCCGACGGCCAAAGCCTTCGCTATTCAAGGATTGGGCAACGTTCTAAGCTATGACGGCGGAAGAACCTATGTAGCCTCGGACGGTACAGCGCAAAGTATGCCTACTACCGGCGTGAATCCACTAAGCGATACAATTGCTTACGATATTGCGGCAAAACAAAGAGTTGCTTTAAGGGCCGGGTCCGATTTAGAGGCTATGGACGAACAACTAGGAATTGTCGCCCGCGGCGGAACACGCGAAAACCCACAGAATTTATCCGGCGAAGACGCGACCCTGATGCGAGACGCTATGTCCGCGGCCCGAAATGGTACGGGCCCATACGCCGGTTTTGCCGTGGCCTTGGACAACGTGTTTGGTGGATTTATTCCGCAAGCTCGTCAAGCTTTTTCGGGAACCCAAGCAAACCGTCAATTCTTGCGGGGCCTTACCATTCTAGGGCGATCAGCCTTGGTAGTTAACCCACGGTTTCCTGTTGCTGAAATGGAAAAGGTCGGGGCTTTATTTCCTGATCCAGACAAGTTTTTTACCAACCCGGAGTCTGAAGCAGGTAAGCTGGTAGAAATGAAGGCGTTAGCACAACAACAAAGACGCGCAAATTTAACGGCTCTTAACGACGGCATTCAAGACGACAAGACCCGCCAAGCGGTTCTTTCTAACAACTTTGAGATTGATAGATTGTTAGGAATGTTGGCCACTGTTCCAAGCAGCGTTACGGGAAAAGTTGATAGCGATACGGCGACAGGGTTTAGACAGCACATTATGAATCAAAGGAAACAATAATGGGACCAGATGATGTAGTCGCGCCGGAAGTCGTAACAGCGGATTCCGTAGGACCTAATTATAGCCCGGTGGTTTTTGACAAGCCTCAGTTTGATGCCTATGTGCAAAACTTCTCCTCGGAAGGTCAAAACCCGTCTCAAGTTATGGCAGAAATGCTGGCGGAAGAAGTTTTAGGAAGTGGCGCTTATCAAGGTTTGTTAAGCGGTAACTCCACGTTGTTTGATACTTTTGGACCTTTAAAAGACAAGCCGCCCTCAGAAAGAGGCCTTACAAACGACCAAATAATAAACTTACTGGCGCAAGATACCGAAGGTAACCCCATTGAAGCCGGTACGTTCCTAGACGGTTTTAAACGTGAAGTCGGTCCCGCAACAACGTCTCTGGGCGGTTTTATGGCGGGCGCAAAAGTGGGCGCAAAAGTGCCCGTTGCGCACCCTGTAGCAAAAGGGGCCGCTGCTTTAGTGGGGGGTATAGCGGGGTCTTTGGCCGCCTATAAAGGCGGCGAATTACTTACCGACCAGTTAATGGGACCAGAAAGTCCGATGCTTCCGGGACAAACAGCCGCCTATGAATCCGGGAAAACCGCCGCAGGCGTTTTAGGCTGGCTGCCCTTTCCCTTCATGATTAGTAAAAACGTTGGGGTTGGAACGGCCGAGTTTGTAAAGAACTTAGCCGAAAACGGCGTAACGCCGTCTCGGTCCACTCGTTTGCTTCAAGGCGCTCAAAACATGCTGGCTCGAACAGGGTCCGCGGCCCGCGCAGCACCTGCTCCTTTTCTTGCCGCAGAAGCCATTTCGGGTGTTGGTCAAGTGGGCGGAGCAAGTGTAGCAGAAACGTATTTCCAAGGTGATCCGTTAGCCCGCATCTTCTTCGAAACAGTGGGGGGTGTCGGAACGACTGTTGCCTCCAGTCCTCTAGCGCCTGTTCTAAACAATTACGATCAAATTCTACCGGCATTGCGTCGCGTAAAACAGACCTACGAACAAGGCGGCGCAAGCGCGGTTTTGTCCCCGCTTAAATCCGCTCGTCAAAGAAAAGCGGTTGAGCGGATCGTGGATATCTTGGAAGCAGAAGGCGAAGACGTAGAAGCCGTAATCCAACGTTTGGCCGGAGACGATTTAGGCGAATTGTTGGTTGGCGAAGACGGCAAACCTATTATGCTAACTGCGGGGGCAAAAGGCGGATCACCTGCTTTGCTGGCTATTGAAGCCTCTTTAGAGCAGCTTGGCAGCGGTCTGTCCGCGGAAAGAACCGCCGGTTCTAAGGCCTCTATCAAAGCTTTGCGAAACGTAATTCTAGCAATGTCCCAAACAGGGGACCAAGACGCCCTTCAAACGGCTGCGGATTTGGCCGAAGGCGTGTTTAGCGCACAGCTAAATGAACGCATGGCATTTGCCACAGATAACGTACTGAAAGCTTTCGAAACTGTTTCGAGAGACGGAACTAGCAACATCCAGCTTTCTGAAAGACTTTTTGACGTTATTACAAACCAGTTAGGCCAAGCCCGAAGCAAAGAAAAAATACTGTGGGGTTCTGTCCCTGAAATCGACATAACTTCTTTTTCAAACGCTGCGGGGGAAGCGACTAACACTCCCAGTTTCATAACAAAATGGAACAGTGTAAGGGGCGTTTCTCCCGAGCTTCAAGGTAAGCTTGCCGACGACATGCCTTTACTTCAACAATTTGTTGATCGTAAAACAAACGAGTTGGGATTAGGTGCGCCTGCACCGGCTTCCGGAGAGTTGGTCACGGCTCAAAGACGGGCAACCGACGCCGTTACAAAGCTGGCGGGTACAAGCTATGAAAACCGTGTAAGTAGCATCGTCGATGCGATGACTAACGAAGGCGCAACACAACAAGATATTTTGACAAGGTTGCGTCAAGAAGCAAGCTCTTCTCGCGGCCGCATGTCTACCCCTAGAACACGTCAGTTGGCGGATGCGCTAGACAAGACCGCTGATTTAATGGTCATGCAGGGTAACCAACCCGCGGCCGACGGAACCGGGGTAATAACCGATCCGTTAACAACAAAAGAACTAACGGAACTGCGCGGCATTGCCTTAAACTATTCACGTCGTTTTTCCTCCGGGGAAAACCCTGATTATAACTCCGCTAGGATTGCTAATGAAATGGCCAGTGCCATGTTAGACGATCTAGGTGGCGCATCGTTGGGACCGGAGGCAAATGATTACCGGTTCTCGTATGACATGGCTCGTTCGTATTCGCGCTCTCTTAATGACACGTTCACTCGGGCTTTTGCGGGCGAAGCCACAAAAACAAAAGGCTCGGGAGCCGCGAGCATGGGACCAGAGTTACTGGCTCGTCGCATCCTTCAGGGCGGAAATGATCCAACCTATCTGCGTCTTGAACAAATTAACGAAATCGGGATGTTTGCGGTAGAAGAAGGCTTGGCTGATGCGGAAACAACCATAGGAACGTTGCGCGGCGTTACGGAGCAAATCCTTCGGAATGCGCGGTCAGAGGCTTTTGATCCCAATACTGGTGAGGTAAACCCCGATGCTTTGGCTAAGTGGGTTGCTAAAAACAAAGACGTGCTTGACCAATTTCCCGGGTTACAGTTTGATTTACAAAATGCCGAAAGTGCAAACGTTCTTCTAAGAGAGTCTTCTGAGATTAATCGAAAGAACCAAGCGGAAGAGTTGGCTCAATTAAGCTTTTATGACCTCATGAACCCTGTGATGAGTGATACAGGCCGTAGGGTGTATGGAACAGAAAGCCCGACAACGGCCGTTGCACGAGCTATTAACACAAGAGCCCCGATCCAAGGGTTGGACCGACTTTTAAGCGTTGTTACAAACGCCCCCGAAGACGCGCGGGAACAAGCCATGACCGGTTTGAAGTCTTCCATTTTAGAATGGGCCGCGACAAAGGCGGGTGGCAGCCACTCGGGGACCTTTAGCCCAAGCACCCTATATGATGACATGTTTCGTCCTATAAAGGGCTCCAGAGGCCGCGTATCGTTAGTGGACTGGATGAAGGAAAACAAAGTAATGAACGAAGCGGAACTTTCCAACCTAAAGACCTATTTGTCTGAAATGGTTCGGTTTGAAGCTTCGGAGAAAGCGGGAGACATTGGGGAACTGGTGGATCGTGCGGGACCTTTGTTTGATTTTTACTTAGGCATTACAGGTTCGGCACTCGGTACTCGCGCACAACGCATAGTTACTGGCGGCCAAAGTGGACCCGGCGCTCTTATCGCTGCGGGTCAAGGTGCCGAAACAATGCGTCGTATATTTAACGACATTCCTGCGGCATTACAGACGGACGTTATGTCCGAATTGATGGCTAACCCAACACTTTTGGCAGCTATGATGCGCAAACCGCGTAATGACAAAGAACGTGTTCGTCTCGCCGAGCGCGTCGGAAACATGCTTAAAGATTTAGGCTTCTCTCCGATACGAAGAAGCCCTCCTTCAATAATTCGTGAAACAGACGAAGAAACAGAAAAATTTACTGTTCCGTCTGAACCACAAAGACCCTTACCCCCTTCAGACCAAGAAGGGTCATTGAATACCGCACCGGAGGGACCTCCCGCCTTACCCGGTGCGGTTACTCAGCCTAGTCCTGTCCAACAGGCCGCTGCGCCACCCCAAGTGGCACCTGTACAATCTTCTGGACCGGTTGACAGGACTAGGTACGCTGCAATGTTCCCAAATGACTCAACAACGCAGTTGATGAAAAGTGGGATTGGAAGTTTAGGGGGTTAACATGTCAATTGTAAATTATGCGTCTCCTGAATATCGTTTCTACGACACTGACAAAAAGATCATGGAGGATTATGATAACCGGATCGGTATCTACAACACCGCTTTGGGGCAGTATAAGACACAAGCTGGCGATTACCAAAAGCGGGTAGATGACTTTAACACCAATCAGATCGAACCGTGGAACGCGAACCTTGCTCAATGGCAAAAGGACCGCGAAACGTACAACGCGGCTATTGAAAAATGGAATGCTACGGACAGAACAACACCGTATGAGAGTTGGTCTGGTACGGTAAAGTCTCCGGGAAACTTTACGAGTACCGCACCTGTTTTTGAAGGCGGGTCGGCTCCTGTCGCACCTGACGACCCCGGTTTTGCAGGCGATGACGTAGACGTTTTTATTGAAGAGTCCCAAGCCCGCGCACAACGTCGTGGGGCGGCCAGTGCTACAGCACAAGCTGTTGTTGGAAACACGTCGGGCGCTTTTGGAAGTGGTGCTGGAGAGCAGTTGGTTCGGGACGGGGCGGGCTCCGCCGGGTTCCAAGCTGGAGATATTAATTTAGCCGGGAATGCAGGACTAAGCTCCACGGCCATGGGATTTGGAGATGGTGGTATGGTACAAAATTACGCGCAGGGTGGTGCAATAGCTTCCCCGTATGCCGCCAGTTTGCAAACAGACATGGTGGCTAAACAACCCGATATGAGCGGTATTGGCGGTCTTTTTCAAGAGCAGGCTTTCAGCCAACGACAGTCCGGCGGCCCGATGCCAAACCAGTTCGGCAGCCAAATGGCCGACTTGCGCGGCTCTCCTCTCAAAAACTACCAAGCATACTTGATGGGCACTTACGGTCAGAAAGCTATGGAGAACGTCCAAAACAGCATCGATGACGATGTGGGCCACTTTGTTGGCATGGTGGACGAAGCTGAACGCGCTCATTTTGGGGCGGAAGAAAGCTTTGGTTTTGGCGGCGGACAAATGCACCTCGACAGCCTGAAGCAGTTTGAGAGCCCCGAAAGGCCGCCTATGGGCGCTATGGGCGCTATGGGCGCTATGGGCGCAGACGGCAGCGGCGGCTTTTCTGACCTTTCGGCAAGCACTGCGGCCATGGGTGAAGACGGTGGCGGAGGTTTTAACGATTTCGGCGGGGGTTTCTTAGCTACTACCCAAGCCATGGGCGAAGACGGTGGCGGCGGCAATAATCTAGCGAATTTGATGGGCGGTGAGATTTCTGCCCAACTCTTTGCGGAGGGCGGCGCGGTACAAGGCCCGGCTACCCCGGAACAACTTACCGCGGTAAGAACGAAAATAATGGAAGACTACGGGTTTGATCCCATGGAACTCGCTATGGAACAAAACGTTGATCCTGAGTTAGTGTTGCGTGTCATATATCAAGAAAACAGAGGCCGTCAGGGCCCCGTAAGCCAAAAAGGGGCCATTGGCCTTATGCAGCTTATGCCCGGAACCGCCAAAGAACTAGGTGTGGACCCTAACGATCCAAAACAAAACGTGATTGGCGGTATTAAATACCTGAAGCAACAGCTACAGGACTTTGGTACGGTGCCCTTGGCCCTTGCCGCATATAATGCAGGCCCGGGAAATGTAAGGAAGTATGGCGGAGTTCCGCCCTTTGACGAAACCCGAAAGTACGTTTCTATAATCCACGGTGCCGCCGAAGGCGAAATAATGCCTGCTATGGACGGATTCTTTCAAATGGCCGAAGGTGAAGACCCGGCCCCAAAACCACGAGCGCGTCCAGAAGGAATTGGGCAACCGGGTTATACCCCTACGCCGCAACAGGTCAGTGAATATTTGATGATGAACCAAGAGCCCGAAGTTGCGCAAGCACCCGCTGCCCCTCTTATTCGTCCCCAAGCTAGACCAGAACCGCCGCAAGAAACAGGGATTGGTCAAATGTTTAAACAATACGCCGCGTATGACTACGAGCAACCGCTGCCTAGCGCGTTTGCAAGCGGCGGGGAAGTTTCTGGACCGCCCCCGCTCCGCGGACCAGACCCACAGGGTAACTTTAGGCTATAAACTAGCCTTCAGCATTTCCAGCAGAGTACGGATTTCCTCAAGTTTTTGCTTGAGGCCTAGCCGGTTGCGGTTTTCAGTTTCCGCAAGAAGGCCTGACAGCCTGTTTTCGAGGGTTGTTAATATTTGTTCCTGTTTGGTCATTATTTTAACCAGTCCTTTGCGTCTTCACCTAAAACTTGACCCGCAATATCAATCTTACTGCGCAGCGCCTGCAATATCTTTTCGTCGATAGTGTCGGGAGAAACCATGTCAATATAGGTTACCTTGTTTGTCTGCCCGATCCGGTGTGCGCGGTCCTCGGATTGCAACCTAATCTCCAGATCGTAACTATTAGAAAAGTAAATTACGGTGTTGGCCGCCGTCAAGGTGATGCCGTAACCACCGGTGCGCGGTTGACCAACAAAGAACCGTAGGGGGTCAGCCTTGTCCTGAAACCGCGTGACTATCTCTTGGCGTTGATCTTGTGGCGTACCGCCGTAGTAAGTGGCTACCGAGTCCGGTCCAAACCGAAGCTTTAACTCGTCCTCAATACGCAAGATGTCGTGCGTGTAGGTGGCCCAGATGATAGCTTTGCCCTGAACCTCGTCGGAAAGCTCCAACAATTCTTTTAAACGGTTGCTTGGGATGGTTTCTATTTCGCCTTCGTCGGGCTGTATAAAACCGCAGCATATCTGTTGAAGACGCATAATCTGCGTCAGGACACTGGCCGTGGTTGCAAGCTCCCCACTCTCAAGCTTCGCTAACGCCAGTTTCTTCATCTGCGTGTAAAGCTTCTTTTGTTCTGGTGTGAACTCTATCTGTCGCCGGACGTAAACTTTTTCGGGAAGGTCCAAGCAATCTTGCTTCAAAACCC
>Ga0307984_1000808_pt1 | contig 13359 bp, 13 predicted proteins | sample EllFjometageno78_FD_203169 | JGI IMG/M metagenome (GOLD analysis project Ga0307984, IMG submission 203169) | Marine microbial communities from Ellis Fjord, Antarctic Ocean - #78 | ecosystem: Environmental > Aquatic > Marine > Unclassified | place: Southern Ocean | collected 2014-10-09
ATCGCTGAATTTATTGCCGCTGCAAAACCCGAAAAAGCCGTTAAAAAGATTGTCACACGAAAAGCCGTTAAGGACTAAACAGCATGGCCTTGCAGGATCACGAGAGAAACCAACTAATCACAGCGCCAGCGGTGAACCCTATCTCGTTGTCCGAGGTGAAGGCACAGTTGCGCGTTGAACATTCTGACGATGATACACTGCTGACACGATTGATTTCTGTGGCGATGGCGTTTACCGACGCAAAGGGTGCGCTGGGCAAGGGTATTATCACCCAAACTTGGGCGCAATGGATGGGTCCAAACCCAACGCAATCCATATCGCTTTTGCTTGGTCCAGTTCAAAGCGTTTCTGCGGTCAAATATTACGACGTTGATGGCAACTTGCAAACTGACACGCTGGCAAATTACGACATTTTCGGCATACCGTCAAAAACAACTGTGTCGCCTAAGTCTGGTTTCAACTGGCCTGTTGCGCAGCAGCGCGATGACGCTATCAAGATCGAATACGTGATTGGCTACGGTGACGCATCATCTGACGTTCCAGACACATTGCGCCACGCATTGATGCTTCTGATCGGACATTGGTACGACAATCGCGAGCAAACTCAAATGGACGAGCTTGCAGACATTCCATTCGGCTTTATGGAGCTGCTAAACATGCACAAGGAAACTTGGTATGGTTAAGGCTGGTCTATTACGTGACCGCGTTACCTTTCAGCGGCTTTCCGAGGGTGCTTCTGACGCTTATGGCAACGTCTATAGCGGATGGTCCGACTTGGCTACTAGATCGGCTGATTTGCGCGAGCAGAAGGGCCGTGAGCGTATCTCTGGCGGTTCTTTGCAGGATGTGGGCCTTGCTACACTCCGCACGCGCTCAGACAGCGTTACAATGGCTGTGACATCTGCTGATCGTGTTGTCGCTCGCGGCATTACGTGGGCCATCAAGGATGCGATTCAAGTTGACGCCAAAGACACCATGATTGAGTTCGTTCTTGAAAAGGGCGTTGCGTCATGAAGGTGACTGGCCAAAAGAAGCTGATTAAGCAGTTCGACAAAATGCCTGACACTGTTCACAAGAACTTGGTGAAGTCTATCAGGCTCAACACTGAGCAAGCTGCACGGGCTGCGCGTAGCTTGGTTCCTGTTGCCAGCGGAGAATTGAAGCGGGGCATATTTACCCAATACGCGGATCGCGGTATGACTGGTTCGGTTGAGGCGGCGCAATTTAACGGCCCAGATCAGCGCAAGGCAAAGGCAGTTGAGTTTGGGCGGAAAAACGGCAACCGTGGCACGACTGAGGCGAACCCATACATTCAGCTCGCTCAGAAGTTGCAATTAACAAAGTTTGGTCGAAGCATGAAGGCGTCGGTCAAGCGCGGCATTAAGGAAGCGACAAATGGCTGATGGTTATGCACTCGCAACCCAAGTTGGCGTTCTGGCTGCTTTAAAGGCGAACAGTGGCGTCACAGATTTAGTTTCAACCCGCATTTATGATGAACCACCGCAAGACGTGGTTTTCCCGTACCTGCGGTTCAACACAATACAGCCGAACGCCTTTGACACGGACACGGCGCAAGGCGCGCTGGTTGACATCAGCCTTGAGGCTCACTCACGTAGTGCGTCTGGCAGGGTTGAGGCGACACAGATTGCAGAGGCGGTTCAAGCTGCGCTGCACAGACAGGAAACCTCTGTTACTGTTGTTGGCTATACGTTGGTTGAATTGATATTCAGCGCAATATCGGTTACAAGAGATAGTGAAGGCCGTGGATACACAGCCGTCATTGCACTTCAAGCGATGCTTGATACCGCCTAAACTCCGCGCCGTGGGCAAGCGCAACAAAAATGGAGGCCATCATGGCTAAACAACTCGGACGCGCCCTGCTGGTCAAGATTGGCGACGGCGCAGGCGGATCAGAAGCATTTACAAACCTTTGCGGTCTGAACTCTAAATCATTGACCATCAATAACTCATCCATTGATGTGACAACACCTGACTGCACTGCACCCCAAGGCGCACTTTGGACCGAAACTCTTGCTGGTCTAAAGAACGTCGCAGTTTCTGGCGATGGCTTCTTTGAGGACAGCACGGCAGAGGCTCGCATGAACACTGTTGCGATGGCTGCCGATAACTCAGTCAACATGCAAATCACTGTTCCTGACTTCGGCACATACGCTGGTGCGTTCCGCATTTCTTCTTTGGAGTTTGGCGGCGAGACTGAGGGCGGTGTGACTTATTCGCTTTCACTTGAAAGCTCTGGCGCAGTTACGTTTACAGCCGCTTAATGAGTATTGCGGCTGAATCACAGCGTGGAGGCATCGTCGAGACAATCGGCGATGCCTCTTATTCGTTTAGACTTCGCAATCGTGAGATTGAGCGTTTTGAAGACAAGCATCGTGGCATCTTTGAGTTGTGGGATGGTTTCTTTGGGCGTGGCAAAAAGCCAACGTCAACAGAAGTTCGTGACATCATCGCGCTTGGCCTAGTCGGCGGCGGCATGAAAGATGCTGAAGCTGATAAAACTGTGTCAAAATGCGAGCCAGAAGACTTGATGCGATTGTTTCAGATTGCGCAAGCTGTTGTCGGAATTGCGTTTATGCCCGACGCTGGTGACGAAACCGCAAAAAAAAAGACAGCGGAAGCCGACCTGATCGACTAAATGTCCGTGGCATGATTTCTAACGGCATAGTGATTGGCTTACGTCCAGAAGAAATACGTGATATGGTTCCCAAAGACACTTGGCTTGTCTTTAAGGGCTGGAGCGATGCACACAGTCCCAAGGAAGCAGGGTCTGAGGCAATGAGCGCAGCCCAATATGGCGATTTAGTGAGGCGAATAGATGGCAATTAGTGCAGAAACCCTTAACGTCATTCTCAAGGCGAGAGATCAAGATTTTGCCAAGCAGATGAAACGCAATGAGGCGCGCGTCGCTAGATTTGCCAAGAACTCCAATAAAAGCCTTGGTAAGACTAGCAAGGCTTTTGGGAATTTGGCAAAATCCGCAGCGGCCTTGATACCAGCCTTGTCTGCTGGCGCATTGATTGCGGGCGTTAAGCAGGTCACGTCGAAACTTGACGACATCGGCAAGACAGCCGATCAAATCGGAATAACTACAGACGCATTGCAGCTACTGAGGGCGACAGCCGAAAGTGCTGGCGTTGCCCAAAGCGATCTTGACAAAAGCGTTGAAAAGCTGGGCAAAGGTTTGGCCGAAGCGGCGATGGGCATCGGTACGGCAAAGGACGCGCTGAAGACTTTAAATTTAGACGCTTCTGATTTGATTGACCTTGGTCTCGATGGCGCGATGGGCAAAATTGCAGACGAAATAAACAAACTTCCAAGTCCTATGGAGAAAACTGCTGTTGCGATGCAGTTGTTTGGCCGCAGCGGTGCGCCGATGATTAACCTGCTGCGCGAAGGCTCAGAGGGCATGGCGCGAATGCAGAAAGAGGCTCGCGCTCTTGGCATCGTGATTGACGAGGACTTGATCCGCAATGCCGAGGAAGCGCAGACGCAGCTTGATTTAATGTCGAGGGTTATCGATGCCAACCTAAGTTCAGCCTTAATAAACCTTGCGCCATTATTGGTGGGAGCTGCTGAAGGTATGGCAAGCCTCTCCTCGCGCGTTGGTGTGCTTTATTCTCAAATCAAAGAAATAAGAGAATTTGGTTTAGGCCAATTTGCAGATACAGATGATAGCGTCGAAGAATTGATCAGGATGGCCAAGGCCGCTGGCACGTTAAGTGCCGAAATTGATGCTGTGGTTAATTCGGGCGGAGCTTTAAGGCCAAATCTAATGTCAGGCACCCCCGGCGATATGATTGGAAGCGATGACTATAATCAGCTAATTGAAAATTTGAGGGATGCCGTCGCTGCTGCCGACCCACAAATACAATCAAATCTTGCCGCAGCAGAACTTGCAAAAGCTGTAGAACAAAGCGATTTGGCCCTTGCAGCCGCACTGATGCAGAATGATGCATTGACAGAGCAAAACAGGTTACGCAACATCGGCGCTGAAGCAGCCGAACGTGAACGCATCTCTGCCGAAAAAACTGCGTTGATGAATAGAATAACAGCTCCGTTTTCTGGAGGTTCGTTGACGTTTGAGGCGGTAAACGCAAGGCTAGAAGCCGAAAAGCTCGGTGAAGAATATGAGCAGGCGGCCATTGCTGCCAGCCTTATCCTTAACCCAGTCAAAGCCGCAGGGGCAGCTACAAGAGAAATTGCCAACGAGGCTCAGACGGCTCGCGAAGCATATGTCAGCATGTTAAACGAGATGATTAACGCTTCACCTGCGCTTCAGCAGCTTGGTTTTGACGCTGATAATTTGGAAAGCACAATGAACATGGTCGAGAACAGCATGGAAAGTGCGTTCATGAGCATGGTTGACGGAACAAGTTCAGCCAAAGACGCTTTCAAATCTATGGCGGCTCAGATTATCAAAGAGCTTTACCGCGTTTTGGTTGTTCAGCAGATGGTCAACGCAATTTCTGGTTTCATTACGGGTGGTTCGGACGTTACGTCAAGTCCACGCCCTGTTTCCAGCCCGTTTAGAGCATCTGGCGGGTCAGTCAGTGCGGGTCAATCTTATGTCACTGGCGAGCATGGCCGCGAGCTGTTTGTGCCTAAAACAGATGGTCGCATTTTAAGTGCTGCGCAAACAAGCAACGCGGCAAGGAGCGGTGGAGATGGCGTGACAGTCAACCAGACAATCAACGTATCGACTGGCGTGCAGCAAACTGTTAGAACTGAAATCAAGACATTGATGCCACAAATTGCAGAGGCCGCAAAAGGTGCGGTTGTCGATGCGAAGCGACGTGGCGGATCATACGGAAGGTCGTTTGCATAATGGCAATTTCATATCCACTAACAATGCCAACTGTAACGGGTATCGCAACGATTGAGATGCGAGCAATCAACGCTGTCGCATACAGCCGCAGCCCGTTTACGTTTGCGGGCCAAGTTCACGCATACGCAGGCCAAATGTGGCAAGCAGATGTCAGCCTACCTCCGATGCGCAGAGGCGATGCCGAAGTTTGGTTGTCTTGGTTGGTTAGCCTTAAAGGCCAGCTTGGCACGTTCAAGCTGGGAGACCCTTTGGGATGTATGCCGCGCGGGTCAGCACGGGACGCCGACACCATACTGGTTGACGGGACTGTAACCAGCGGCGGCTCAATCGCGATTGACAGTGCGCCAGTAAACCAAACCAACTATTTACTGGCTGGTGATTACATGCAGATCGGCGCTGGCGTAAACCAGCAGCTATTCAAGGTGCTGCAGAACGTATCAACAGACGGATCGGGTACGGCAACTGTTGACGTTTGGCCTAACGTGCGCAGTTCGATTGCCAACGCCACATCGGTCAAGGTTCAGGACACAACTGGATTATTTCGCCTGTCTAGCAACGAACAATCGTGGTCTGCAAATCAGGCGATATACGGTATAACATTTGGAGCGTCTGAAACACTATGACAAGAACGGTCCCATCAGCACTACTCACGGCGCTTGCACAACCTGAAGTTTACCCATTTTACGCAGTCGAAATGGACTTCGACACTGCCCCATTGCGCTTGTGGACAGGCAACGGCGAGCTGACCATTCTTGCTGACACTTATCTCGGCGCTGGTAGCCTGATGGGTATATCTGGGCTTGATGAGGTCAACGACTTGTCGGCCAAGGGCGTCAGCATCACGCTTTCTGGTGTTCCGGCTGATCTTGTTTCGATTGCGCTTCAAGAGCCGTATCAACGCAGGTCGTGCAAGATATATTTTGGCACAACTGACACAACTACGCCTATCGAGATATTCGCTGGCTTGATGAATACAATGACCATTCAAGATGGCGGCGAAAGCAGCACCATTGAGCTGGTCATTGAGAGCAAACTTGTTCAGCTTGAGCGATCAAGCAATCGGCGCTATACAGATGCAAACCATCAATCGCGGCACAGCGGAGACACGTTCTTTTCGTATGTCGCTGACCTACAGGACAAGTCAATCATATGGGGCCGAGAGAGCGTCTAAATGAATACCTGAAGCACGTTAAGGGTCAGCCTTTCGCTTGGGGTTCCCATGACTGCCTCACCTTTACCAATGGCGCTTATCGAGCCATGTACGGCTCTGGATGGGCGGACGAATGGCTTGATCGTTACATGGTTGACGGACGCCCGATGCGCCGCACAGAATTAAAACGTGAGTACAAGTTTGGCGACTTCACTCTCGCCGTCGATAGTAAATTGCATCGTTGCGGTGGCATACCACCCTTGGGCGCACTGGTTACAACCAAACATGCGCAGCGTTGGGTGACTGGTGTTGCGATGGGTATATGCACGGGCACGCGGGCGGTTTTCTTATCGAAGCAAGATGTGCTATATTTGCCTTTAGACGCAATCGAAAATTCGTGGATTAGATCAAAATGAAGACACTGCAAACGCCGTTTAATGTACTTCGCCACAACGATTGGTCTAGGGTTCCCCGCGATCCTGTCACTATTGGACTGGCCCTTCTTGGGCCGGGGTTGGCAGGAACTGCCATCCTTGGCACGACGCTCGGCGTAATCGTCGGCAATCTAGCGATCAGCATGGTCACTTCGTGGGCACTTTCAGCTCTAACGCCAAAGCCTGACTTTTCATCGTTTTCATCGTCTGGCTTGCAGGTAAATGCCCGCGAACCTGCGGCTGCGCACGATTTCGTCTATGGTGAGATTCGCAAGGGCGGCACCGTCAGCTTCTATGAGTCAACAGGCGACGAAAACAAATACCTGCATCAAGTCATTGTTCTGGCTGGCCATGAGGTCAACGACATTGGTGACATCTACATCAATGATGAGATTGCAACGATTGATGCTGGCGGCTTCGTCACTAGCGGCGCGTGGAACAGCAAGATCAGAATTAATAAGCACAAAGGCGATCAGACGGAGGCTGACAGCGATCTAGTCAGTGAGACCAGCGTCAACAGCAACTTTAAGGGCTTGGGAGTATCATACCTTTACGTTCGGTATGAGTTTGATCAAGACGTGTTTGCAAACGGCGTTCCGTTAATCACGGCAGTTGTGCAGGGCAAGAAAGTCTATGACCCACGCAGCGCCACAACGGTCTATTCAAACAACGCAGCGCTCTGTATGCGCGATTTCATCACTGCTTCGTATGGCTTGAGCGACAGTGCTATTGACGACGGAACCTTTGCGGCTGCGGCCAATGAATCAGATGAGCTTATTACTTTGGATGGCGGCGGCACTGAAAAGCGTTATCAGATAAACGGCATAATCAAATCGAGCAGCCCAATCGGTGACGTGTTGCAGAATATGTCTACTGCCTGCGCTGGTACATTGTTCTGGGGCATGGGCGCTTGGAAGCTAAAGGTTGGCGCTTATTCCAGCCCAGTCAAAACTTTGACGCTTGATGACCTTCGCAGCTCGATCACATTGGACACGCGCACGACAATGCGTGACAACTTCAACGCAGTTCGAGGCACGTTCAACGACGCTTCCCAGAGCTACATAACAGCCGACTATCCTGAGATAGTCAGTGCTGCGTTTAAGACTGAAGACAACGGTGAGGAGGTTGCGCTCGATCTTGCGTTGCCATTTACGACCAGCGCAGCGGCTGCCCAGCGCCTTGCGAAACTGACGCTGTACCGTGGCCGCGAGCAAATGGCGCTTAGTGCTGAATTTGGCATGGAAGCGTTCGGCGTTCAGGTTGGCGACATTATTGCGTTTACCAACCCGCGCTATGCCTTTGATGAAAAAGAGTTTGAGGTCGTAAGCTGGTCGCTGGCTGCGAATCAAGATGCAGGCGATCTGCGCGTCAGCCTCGGTCTGCGCGAGACATCTTCGGCTGCATTTGATTGGAACGCAGAAGAAACTGCGATCACATCAAACAACACTACTTTGCCAGCGTTTAGCTTCGTCAACGCCCCAACAAACTTGGCGCTGACCACTACAGCGGTCATCAATAATGACGGCATAACCATCCCTGCAATCAAGGCTGACTGGGATGTGTCGTCGAACGCCTTTGTTCAATACTACGAAATTCAGTATAAGCGTCTCGGCGGCGAGGAAGACTACGGCTCTATCGCCGACGCTCAAACAAGCAGCGAAAACTGGGGAACCATTACTGTATCCGCTGACGAGGCATCTGAAGACTACGGCCTGACCAATGAGCCGATTTTGACGCCAGATGCTCAATTCTCATCTGTATTTGGGTCGTCTAACAGCTACACCATTGAGCCAGTGCTAAACGGTTACGAATACCAAGTGAAGGTCCGCGCTGTGTCAGCGCTTGGCGTAAGGTCGCCGTTTGCCACTGCGCAGGTATCGTCCGAGGGCGATGTGACGCCGCCAAATGAGCCTCTCGCGGTTAGCGCCACTGGCGGTTCAAAGTACATAGCGATTGAGTGGACCAACCCTGCTGACCAAGACTTTTCTCATGTTGAGGTTTGGGAGAATAACACCAACAACTTGTCCACTGCTGGAATGGCTGGTTCGTCTCCGAGTTCTAATTTTGTGCGCCCTAATCTCGCAAACAATGCGACGAAGTTCTACTGGGTTCGCGCAGTTGATTACTCTCTCAACAAATCTAATTTCTCTGCGTCGGTGTCTGCTACTACTGCGTTAATTACTCCTGACGATTTCAGCAGCGCGGTCAATGCTATGTTCTCTGACGCGGGGGCATTTGGGGTTGAGCCAGTTGATACGCTGCCAGCGAGCGGCGGGTTTGACGGTCAACTGGTTCTGTTGAGGTCTACAATTACAATATACCGATGGGATGCGGCAACGTCTGCTTGGTCCACAGATGTTTTCACAGCTTCGTCGGTTGATGCAGGCTCTTTGACTGCTGACTCGTTTGCTGCGGGGATCGAACCAGTGGGCATTGTAAGTGCCTTGCCGACAGTATCGGGATACACTGGCCCTATTCTTGTCGTCCTGACGACGGACGGGAAGTTGTACCGACTTGTTAGTGGCGCTTGGACGGCGGCGGTAAATACCTCTGACATTGAAGGCACTATTGGGGAAAACCTGTTTAGCGACGATCTGCGACCGATTGAGCGTGTTTCTAGCTTGCCATCGACTAGCTTGACTCAGGGTCGTGTCGTGCTGCTTACGACTGACAGCAAGCTGTACCGTTACGATGGTTTTGCTTGGGTTTCAACTGTACCAGCATCGGACCTTACTGGTCAGGTTGATGGCACCCAGATCGCAGATTTAGCCATCACGGCCACCAAGATCGGCAACGATGCTGTGACTACGGCTAAAATTGCAGTTAGCGCTGTAACCTCTACAGAGCTTGGCGTAAATGCAGTCACATCAGCCAAGATTGCCAGCGCTGCGATTACTGCTGCAAAGATCGGCAACGACGCCGTGACCACAGCAAAGATCGCCAACGATGCCGTCACGGCTGACGTTATTGCGGCGGGCGCGATTACTGAGACAAAAATTGCTTCTGATGCAGTTACAACTGCAAAAATAGCAACAGACGCTATTACTGCTGACGTTATTGCTGCTGGAGCAATCACTGAAACTAAAATTACCGATAACGCCATAACGTCAGCTAAGATAGCTGCTGGCTCTGTGACTGCGAGTGAAATAGCGGCTGACACAATTACTGCTGGCAACATTGCGGCGGGCGCTGTCACGGCTGCTGAAATTTCTGCTGGTGCCGTGTCCGCAGATAAGATTGCCGCAAACGCAGTAACCGCAGCTAAAATTTCAGCAGGTTCCGTCACTACGGCAAAAATAGCTGCTGGAGCAATTACCGCTGACGAAATCGCATCAAACGCAATTACTACCGCCAAGCTGGAAGCTGGTGCGGTCACTGCTGACGAGATCGCAGCTAACGCCATCACATCTGGAAAAATTCTGGCGGGATCAGTTACTGCCGATGAGATTGCAGCCGATGCCATAACCACAGATAAAATATTGGCTGGCGCTGTCACCGCCGCCGAAATTACGTCTGGCGCGATCACAACGGCTAAGATTGCCGCTGGCGCTGTCACGGCTGCTGAAATTTCTGCTGGTGCCGTCACTACTGGCAAGCTGGCTGCGGGAGCTGTCACTGCGGACGAAATAGCGGCAAACGCCATTACTTCTGGTAAGATCGCGGCAAACACTATTACAGCGGCAGATATTGCGGCAGATGCGATAACGGCTTCAGAACTTTCTGCTGAATCTGTCAGTGCCGACAAGATCGCAGCCAATGCCATTACGGCAGGCAAGATAGCAACGGATGCTATAACTGCTGACAAGATCGCAGCTAATGCGGTCACAACTGATGCGCTGGCTGCAAACTCGGTCACGGCTGGGATCATTGCGGCGGGTGCTGTATCGACAAGTGAGCTGGCCGCAGATGCAATTACCTCAGAAAAAATAGCTGCTGGAGCAATAACTGCTGATGAGATCGCAGCAAACGCGATAACTGCTACAAAGGTCGCTGTTGATTCCATTGAGTCAAACAAAATTGTTGCGAGTGCCATTGTCACGTCAAAACTGGCCGCTGGATCAGTCACCTTTGATAAACTTCAGGTAAGCAACCTGTCTTCAGTTTTTGCGACAATCGACAACGTAGACATCACCGAAACGCTTGAACTTGCAACCAATCGTGCGGGCTTTCTAGCTGGTCGAACTTCTGCATCGGCTTACACGGAAGACGGCTTCTTTATGGGCCGCGAGGACCGTGGCGGTGGCACAACTGGGTTCGAGCTTTCACATACTTCGACTTTGAATAACCAAGTCGCAGGAGTTATCCATTCTGATGAAAAAGGGTTGCAGGTATTTAACCCAAAATTATTCTTTGGCGGCACTTTGGACGGAGGAACAACGCTTCAAACCGTTTCTGGTGCTTACAACGCAGGTGAAACTTCTGAGCTTACAATCACCGCTGTTGGCGGCGGCGGCGGCGGCGGTTATGGGAAGGCGAACTACACTGGCTCTGGGTCAGCGGGTTCTGGTGGGATAACCACAGTCAAAGTTAGGGTTGGCTCTCCAACAGGCACAGTGATCTACACCTTGTCATCTTCGGGGGCTGCTGGCGGACTGAACGCGCCAGTCGAGTCCGAAGCCAACGGCCTAGCGGGTCAGGCCTCTACTTACGGTTCTGGCGGCGCTCAAGTCGGAGAAAAAACTTACGGCAATGATGCGCCGTCAACCTCATACGGAGCTGGCGGCGGCGGCGGCGGCGGGGACAGCGCGCCTTGGTATCAACAAGACGGCGGCGGCGGTCACGGCGGCCTCTCCGCGACACCAGTTACACACACATTAACCTCAACCGATCTCTCACCTTACGCTGGTCAAGATATTTACGTTGAGGTCTCCATCGGCGCTGGCGGCGCTGGCGGCACCGTTGGTTTTCACGGCGGTGACGGCGCTTCTGGTGCTGCAACTTACACATCACTGTTAGGCGGAACAGATCAATACGAACTATCAGACCTTGCAGCAGGTTCTGGCACTTGGCATGAAGTTCCAAACGGCACTTATTCCACTGGCGTCAACTATCTTAACAGTCGCGACAAGGCTGTCATGGTGTATTACAAGAACTACTATGGAGGTGGCTTTATGAAAATTGGGCCAACAACTTCATCCTTGATTGATTTCAACTACACCGATGGGGACAGCGATCTTGATGGCGGATCATTCTTTGTCGTCCCCAAGGGCCACTATTTCCAATTCTCTCGGCTGAACAATCCGACAAGCCAAACCATAAAAGAACTGTATTAGGAGCTAACAATGCCAGATCACATAGGCTTCTATCACGCGGATCGCGGATATTGGGAGTGCAATCAGCCTCCCAAGCCTGCCCTTTTAAGCAGTTTCCCGTCGGGAACTGTTGAAGTGCCATTGCAGCCCAGCGCAGGCTACACATACGACGGCAGCGGCTGGGTGGCACCATCGCAGCAGTGGCTTGATGATGGCGCGGCTGAGAACGTGCGTGCCGAGCGTGACTACAAGCTACGCAGTCATGTGGATGAAATTGCTTCAAACAATTTGCGCTGGGCTGACCTTTCCGATGTTAAGCGGCAGGAGTGGACGGATTACCGACGCAGTTTGTTGGACCTTCCTGACCAAGCTGGCTTCCCTCATTCGGTCGTTTGGCCGACTAAGCCTTCTTGATTGTTGGCATATCGACAGAAATCGTGATATATTTCCGCAAAAGGAGTTTCCCAAATGACTAAACAGGTCCAGCGCCGTCGCGGCACTACAAGCCAACACACTTCGTTTACAGGTGCTGAAGGTGAAATCTCCGTCAACACCAGCAACAAGACGATCCACGTTCACGACGGCTCTACCGCTGGCGGGTTTGAGTCGGCCCTTGCTAACTTGGACAACGTAGGCGTTGCAGACGTAAGCTCTGCGCTGGCTGGTGTGACTAATATCGACATCAACGGCGGCACAATCGACGGCACAGTGATCGGCGGCAATTCGGCTGCTGCGATTACAGGCACGACGATTACTGGCACTTCGTTTGTATCGTCGGGCAATATGACCTTCGGTGACAACGACAAAGCCATCTTCGGCGCTGGGTCTGACCTACAGATTTACCATGATGGTGATAATAGCCATATACGTGAAACAGGTACTGGTCAGCTATTCATTCGTGCGTATGACGGTATCAATTTGCAGACTACGGCTGCGGAAAATTACTTTACTGGTGCGGCTGATGGTGCAGCTACAATTTACCATAATGGCTCACCCAAGCTCGCCACCACCAGCACAGGCGTAGACATCACGGGTACTTTGACCAGCGATGGGCTGACTGTGGATGGCAATATATCTCTTACTGGTGCTACTACTATATCTAATACTTCTGGCGACCTAACACTAGACGTTGCAGGAGACATTATACTTGATGCCGATGGTGGTGATGTAAAATTTGCTGATGCCGGAACGGTTATTAGTTTATTAAGGATGACAAATAGTGACACCATTTTAAGCACTAATGTAACCGATAAAGATATTATATTTAAGGGCGTTGATGGCGGTGTAGGAATCACAGCCCTCACCCTTGATATGTCAGCGGCAGGTACGGCTACGTTTAACTCACACATTGGACTAAACAATGATAAACAAGTTTTTTGGGGTGACGGCACCACTGGTATCCAAGGGGATGCAGCAAACGGAGAACTAACATTCTTTACATCCAACTCAGAGCGTATGCTCATCGACAGCAACGGCGACGTCAGCTTCTACGAGGACACAGGCACCACGCCAAAAATGGTGTGGAAGAGTGCTGATCAACGGTTAGGGATTGACGGGGATGAAAACGCCTCCAGCCTAGCAACGTCTGTTACAGCCAGCGTATTGGAGTTAAACGGAAGCTCTGCTGGCAGTGCGGCATCTTGGTTTGGTAGTGTTTCTGGGGGTGGGCACTACGTC
>Ga0307984_1000812_pt1 | contig 13339 bp, 7 predicted proteins | sample EllFjometageno78_FD_203169 | JGI IMG/M metagenome (GOLD analysis project Ga0307984, IMG submission 203169) | Marine microbial communities from Ellis Fjord, Antarctic Ocean - #78 | ecosystem: Environmental > Aquatic > Marine > Unclassified | place: Southern Ocean | collected 2014-10-09
GCCACCGACGATGACGAATCTTGTTTAATCCCTTCGGGGTGTGAGAGCTGTAATACGAATGAAAACGGAGTTTTAACTATTTTAGATAATGACAATGATAATGACGGAATTTGTGATGATGACGAAATAACTGGCTGTATGAATCCGACTGCTTGTAACTATAACTCCAGCGCCACCGAACATAATGGTGTTTGTACATTCGCAGGGTCGTGTGAAAGCTGCTCAGGCGCCACTGACGGCTATGGAACTGTCGTTGATAATGACACGGATCAAGACGGAGTCTGTGACACGAATGAAGTAGATGGCTGTACATACCCAGCCGCCTGTAACTATAACTCCAGCGCCACCGACGATGACGAATCTTGTTTAATCCCTTCGGGGTGTGAGAGCTGTAATACGAATGAAAACGGAGTTTTAACTATTTTAGATAATGACAATGATAATGACGGAATTTGTGATGATTACGAAATAGATGGCTGTATGGATTCGACTGCTTGTAACTATAACTTAAGCGCCACCGAACATGATGATTGTACATACGCAGGGTGGTGTGAAATCTGCTCAGAGGCTGTAGATGACGGCACTGGATATGTCATTGATAATGACACGGATCAAGACGGAGTCTGTGACACGAATGAAGTAGATGGCTGTACATACCCAGCCGCCTGTAACTATAACTCCAGCGCCACCGACGATGACGGATCTTGTTTAATCCCTTCGGGGTGTTTGAGCTGTAATACGAATGAAAACGGAGTTTCAACTCTTTTATATAATGACGATGATAATGACGGAATTTGTAATGATGACGAAATAACTGGCTGTATGAATCCGACTGCTTGTAACTATAACTTAAGCGCCACCGAAATTGATGATTGTACATACGCAGAGTGGTGTGAAGCCTGCTCAGGGCCGCAAGACGGCACTGGATATGTCGTTGATAATGACTATGATAATGACGGAATTTGTGACACGAGTGAAGTAGATGGCTGTATGGATTCGACTGCTTGTAACTATAACTTAAGCGCCACCGAACATGATGGTGATTGTACATACGCAGGGTGGTGTGAAATCTGCTCAGGGCCGCAAAACGGCACTGGAACTGTCGTTGTTAATGACACGGATCAAGACGGAGTCTGTGACACGAATGAAGTAGCTGGCTGTATGAATCCGACTGCTTGTAATTTCAAGTCAACCGCCACCGACGGTGATGGTTCTTGTTTAATTCCTACATTGTGTGAAACCTGCTCAGGCCCCTTGGACGGCACTGGAATTGTCGTTGGTGGCGACACGGATCAAGACGGAATTTGTAATGATGCCGAAATAGCTGGCTGTATGAATCCGACTGCTTGTAATTTCAAGTCAACCGCCACCGACGGTGATGGTTCTTGTTTAATTCCTTCGGGGTGTGAAACCTGCTCAGGGGAAAATGACGGCTCTGGAACTGTCGTTGCTAATGACGATGATAATGACGGAATTTGTGATGATGACGAAATAGCTGGCTGTATGAATCCGACTGCTTGTAACTATAACTTAAGCGCCACCGAACATGATTTTGATTGTAAATACGCAGGGTGGTGTGAAAGCTGCTCAGAGGGGCTACCTGACGGCACTGGAACTGTCGTTGGTGGCGACACGGATCAAGACGGAGTCTGTGACACGAGTGAAGTAGATGGCTGTATGGATCCGACTGCTTGTAATTTCAAGTCAACCGCCACCGACGATGATTATTGTTCATACGCTGATGAGGTGTGTGAAACCTGCTCAGGCGCCATTGACGGCACTGGAACTGTCGTTGATAATGACGATGATAATGACGGAACTTGTAATGATGCCGAAATAGATGGTTGCACATATCTTGATGCGGTAAACTATAATTCATTAGCTACAGCTGATAATGGAAGTTGTGTATATGAAACCACAATCGCATGTCCCGCTGACATAGATGGTAATGGTATCGTTGCAACTCCAGATCTTTTGAGTTTCTTATCATTGTATGGAGAGATTTGCGAATAGTCTAGCGGTACTTAGTGCGAAGCAATCCCCATATTTCGATTTGTGCATTAACGCGAATCGATATATGGGGATTCTATTGGCCTTTAGTATTCTTCGTAAATCCTCCTCAAACTCGTTCGACTTTCGTCCTCTTAGCTCTACTAAAGTGATTTTTTGAACTTCTTTGGATGGAAGGATTTTTGCTTTTATCCCCTCTGCATCTTAGTGATGTGCGATGAAACTGTGAAAAACGTAGTTACATTTTTACTCGTTTAGAAAAAGGAGGGAACTGCTTTCGGCACAACAATGGGAACAACACATGTTAGTAACCGTCTGTAATGCCGGTGTTTACTGAGGGGTGTGTAGCTCCCTGTGGGATCACAAAAAGCCTTAGAGAAATCCAGGGCTTTTTTGTGTTTAAGGCTTTTATTTATTGGCGATATAGAGCTTTTGAAAACACATATTTTATAGGCTCAAAATACACCACAGATATCAAGTGGCCAAGTCCTCGCCCCACATGTTAATACGTCAATATGGAAATCTGTGGGGTCATATATGAGTACTTCACACATTTGCTTTTGCCAGACCAGAACGCGTGCTGATATAGAGGGCATTGACCTATGTGAAGGCTTAGAAGACGAATGCGGTGTATGTAACGGAGAAGGGGCTATATACGAGTTTGGATGACTACCAAGGAAGCGTGCCTCTCTTTCTCGCCTTTAATACAATGTTTATTCCGGGTCCAAACAAAGTCCGTAAGAAGAAAGAAGATCCATCAGGTCGTTTAAGTCCACACATCCATCGAAGTTTGAGTCCGAAGGATAAGAGACGATACATTGACCCAGTTCGAAACTCCAAACGGTTCCGTCTCCGCAAACGAGGCATATCGCATTTCCGCCACATACGCCACACTCGTCGAGTACGTTTCCGTCGCAATCACAAGCGCCTTCAGGGAATCCGTCGCCCCCACAAACACCACATTCATCAAATACATTTCCGGCACAATCACCATCGGCTTCATGTAAGCCAACACCGTCAAACGCATAAGTATACGTTAAGAAGTCAACTCCAACACCATTCGGGAAAATCTGTACGTTAATCTTACCACTTATTGAACCGGTGGTGGTTATTTGCATAATCAAAACACGGCCAGTAGCATCTGGCAAACCGACAGGATTGCCATTTATTATATAGTAAGTGACACCTATTGCAGAGCTAACTGATACTCCTGTAGCCCCATCTACAAGGAACAATGGAGTAATTTGCTGCAAAGGATCCTCAACAATTGAAGGGTCAGCGGCACCTAGAATACCCGAAGTAGCTGCAGACTGTGACAAACCTATTGTAGCATATGAATCATACGCCATTTCTGGAAGCACCCCCACAAACACAGGTGAGATTCCGGACGCACTCCATGATGCATTAAAACCGGAATTATAAACCCCTTCAGGAACAGAGATTTCAAGAGGAGCTTCATTGTATCCATAGATACTACTGACAAAATCAGTTGCGCCTAAGTTTGTTATATAAAGACGGTAAGTCGTCTTTCCGTTAAGTAAAGCAATCCCTTCAGAGGTGGAGTGTACTTGATAGGCTTCCACTTCTAGTGGAAAACTCAGATTATCACATACCCCATCTCCATCATAATCAGCCAGACAATCTCCATTACAATCTTCACCTAGATTGGGGTAAAGACAAGAGTCATCATCAATAGTCGCATTCACATTATAGTTACAAGCAGTAGCATCTGTACAACCATCTATATCCGTTAATCCACCGAATGTTCCCACACCATCAAATGGCATACTGATCTGAACTTGATCAGCACCTACTCCCAATGGGAAGACTTGGTAATTAAGCGTACCGCTTATCGCGCCAGTAGTCGTGATCTGAAGAACTAGAACACGCATGTTCGCATCCGGCAATCCGTTTGCTGCTGTGATAAGAACGTAGTAAGATGACCCCGTTAATGTGTTTGAAAATAGAGAAGTTGCTCCATTTGTAGTAAAGAAAGGCGTGATAGGCTGCTCTGCATCCTCTACAAGAGAAGGATCTGCTTGAGGGGAAACAGCTGGACCATCTAAACCAATCGTAGCATATGTATCATCTGCCATCTCTGGAAAGAAGCCAAGAAAAGCAGGATTGATACCTGAAGCACTCCAACTCGCATTAAATGAAGAGTTAAACGCTCCGGCTGGAGTATTAATCTCTAAAGGAGATTCGATGTTTCCGAAAATCGCACTCATGCGATCGGAAGCATCTGTCAAGTCAACATAGAAACGATAAGTCGTTCCAGCTGCAACAGCAGGTGTACTTGCTTCAACAGTTAGCGTATATTGAGCACTTAAAGAAAGCGCGAAAAAACAAAGTAAGATGGTGAAGAAGTGCTTCATTGGTTGTTGGCATTCAGAACCGAGAAGATACGACTTATTCTTTTATGTTCAATGCTATTTGTCCTTACACTTTGTGTGTTATCGTTCCAGGATGATGCCTTATTTAAATCATTGCCCGTTGCAAATCGGAACTGCTTATAGCGTCCTTCATTTACTCTTACATAAATGGAAGCTGAAGTCAATTTCACGAATGACGAGTTAGGTCTAATTAAATATTATCATGAAAACGGCCAGGTTGGCTGTCAAATGGATTATAAGTATGGGGTGGAACTTTCGCGTAACTGTTGGGACGAATCGGGCAATGATATCTCTTGCGAAGACCTACAATGAAAGAACTTGTGTTCAGCGATCCTCTTAGCACTTGATGAGGTAGAGTGTAGGTATGAAAAGAAATAGTAAACATTGAAAATGCCGAGAGTCTTCAAGAATCTCAATTGCCATGTTTACTATTTTTCAGCAAATGAGCTAATTGCCCAATAGCTGGACTTTATAAATACAATATCATTGTACCTTTATTGGCGTATGAAAACAACACACATTTAAATAGCAGGTATGCCAAAACTCCCAAAGGAATACAAGTTTTTAGATTTATCTGATTATGGTCGAACGGGTGGTCATTGGATTGCTACCCAACTTAAGAATACGAGATTCACGCCTATTCACGTGACTACCTTATTTGTTTTTGCAGGACTTTTTGCAATTGGTTGCATGCTTAAAGGCTATTATAAAGCCGCGGCTTTTTTTATCATACTCAAGTCTGTGATTGATGCTGCTGATGGAGAACTGTCAAGGCTAAATAAAAAACCTTCTTATACAGGTCGCTATTATGACTCTATTGCGGACATCATACTTAATTTCTGTTTTCTACTTGCCTTTTGGTATGTGACTGAAATTTCAATAATCTATATGTTCATTGCATTTTTTGGGATTCAACTTCAGGGTACTGTCTATAATTATTACTACGTGATTCTTAGAAATGCTGTTCAAGGCGATTCGACAAGTAGAATTTTTGAAGATTCTGTACCCAAAGCGCTTAAAGGAGAAAGCCAACGCACCGTAAATATATTTTATAACATCTATAATATCTTGTATGTCATTTTTGACAAGATCATGTATCATTTGGATAAAAACGCGAGTGATAGCCCTCCATTTCCCAAGTGGTTTATGACTTTAGTATCAATGTATGGCCTTGGGTTTCAGTTGCTATTGATGTCACTGATGCTAACCTTAAATCTTCAAGATTATGTGATTCCATTTTTTATTGTTTACTCGATATTTATATTGGTATTTGTGGGAATTAGAAAAATTTTTATTAAACCTTTCTGAATTCGGCACAACAATGGGAACAACAGATGTTGTTAACCGTCTGTATTGCTGTATTTACTGACGGGTATGTAGCTCCCTAAGGTCTACAACTGAATTTAATACAACCCTGTTATCATTGAGATAGCGGTTTTTTTTGTTTTAATGTGCCTACCCTTGTGGCTAGAATGGGTTTTCTACAAAGCTAGAATCTATGGCGAAAGACGTACAGATTATACATCGTTGTTTTGAGTTTATATAACCTTATATTTCGCTACAACATTTATCTGTAATGTCATATCGTAAGCTACATATTGCTCTCTTCATTGTTTCTTCATTGATCTATTTCAGTGCAGTAAGTCAGACCACAACAACCTACAATTTTACAGGAGGTGTCGAAACATATCGAGTGCCCTCTTGCATATCACAATTGGAAGTTGTAGTCAATGGTGCAAAGGGCGGTGGGGTATCCAGTGTTGGTGGAGCTACCGTTTCAGGATTAATAGATGTTGAGGAAGGCCAAGTGATTGAAATAAGAGTAGGAAACTCGGGTGGTTGCCCGAATGGAGGCTACAATGGAGGAGGTAATGGAGGAATTGCGAATACTACTCCCAATGGTGGTTGCGGAGGCGGGGGGGCATCCGATATCAGGATAGCTCCATATGGTATTTCAGACCGTATCGTTGTGGCAGCAGGCGGAGGTGGCATGGGTGGTGGGGATACTGATGCTATCGGCGGAAATGGTGGATGTATAAATGGCGGAACAGGAGTGAGTCCGTACGGTTTTGGTGGATATGGAGGAACAGTTTCTTCTGGTGGAAACGGTGGGCCGCCTTGGAATTTATCGGGTAACACTGGAGCTCCCGGCTCACTAGCTCAAGGTGGAAATGGAGCTATAGATCCGTGCTACAACTTGGGACCTGGTGGTGGCGGTGGTGGGGGTTATTATGGTGGGGGTGGTGGTGGAAGCGACTGCTGGAATTTAGTACCCTTAGGTGGCGGTGGCGGTGGCGGCGGATCGAGTTTAACACCTGATGGATTCACATGTGTTGAGGGCAACGTCAATGGATCTGGTTCTATCAGCATTACTCCTATGGGAGGATTATCTATGCAAGTAACACCGGCTGACCCCACGTTCTGTCAAGGAGATTCTCTGTTTTTGACTATAACGGGTGCAGATACTTACTTATGGAGCCCTTTGGATGATATCGATGATTTCAACGGATCAGAAGTGTGGATTACTCCAGACGTAACTACCGTGTACAGTGTGATAGGCTCTACAGCAGAATGCACTGACACAATGGATATAGAGGTGACAGTTGTTCCATATCCAGTGTTAACGTTGGCATCATCCTCTACCGTTTCTTGCAACGATGACCCGGTAACTCTGAACGTAACAGGAGCGTTTCAATTTGCTTGGGCCCCAGCTGAATCACTTAGCAATAGTACAGGCGCATTTACAACAGCCACTCCATTTGAAACTACGATATACACTGTCACAGGAACCACTTCTGGATGCAGCTCAGACACATCGATAACAGTCTATTATCAAGTCAACGCTGAGTCCACTGAGTATTTCTGTGAAAATGGCACATACCAAATGCCTGATGGTAGTGAAGTAAACGAGGAAGGAACGTACGTAGCTGAATATATTTCCATTGCTGGTTGCGATAGCATTGTAACACTGAATTTATTAGAACAATCTACATACGATTTTCAAACGCCTATTTCATTTTGTTTAGGCGAAAGCTATATACTCCCGGACGGAACAGAAGTCGACACAGCAGGATCGTACACGGTGGTTTTTCAGACCGAAAACGCTCAATGCGATAGTTCCATAACGACTGACATATTAATCTTTCAACCTTCAATCCTAGAATTATCTTTGGGGCTGTGTGAGGGCGAATCTTTGAATCTTGCTGACGGCACCATAGTAACCGACGAAGGAGTTTACACCGTTGTATTGAGCTCTCTAGTTAACGGCTGTGATAGTACCATCATCACAGACGTGAGCATAGCTCCCAACTACGATATAGATGAAGCCATAGAGGCTTGTGATGACGGGTCGTATATATTCCCTGACGGAGATCTTCCAACATCCTCTGGAGTATTTGAGTTTATGCTTCAGACAGAATTAGGATGCGATAGTAATCTCACCATTGACTTGCAATTGAATCAGGCATACACCCTCTCATTTCCAGCTGAAATATGTGATGGTGAAACTTTTTATATGCCTGACGGAACAGGCATAGGGGTTCAGGGTATTTACAATTTTATGTTACAAACCACTGATGGGTGTGATAGTATCGTTACTATTGAGCTTGTCGTTCAGGGTCTTCCAGATGTAAGTATTGGAGCAAACGGTAGCTATTGTCCGTATGACGGCAACATCACGTTGAGTCCCGATCCACTTGGAGGAACTTTGTCGGGTGATTTATTGAATGGAAATGAACTAGAACACGAAGGAGCCTTGCCTGGGAATTACGAAGTGAGTTATAGCTTTACTGATGGCAATGGATGCACTTATACTGAAGTCCAAGAGTATGTTTTAACTGCGCCTATTGAACCATCATTTAACTTTAATCTGATATGCAATGAGTTGCAACTTGAGAGTACAACTCCTGACCCCATGGAAGACCACCTGTACTTATGGCATCTAGATGATGAATCCATAGCCGTATTTGCTGAACCATTGTTTTTCTTCGAACAATCCGGAACCTTTGATCTAGGGTTAACTGTGACCGATATATTTGGCTGTAATTACAGCGTTACTGAGTCTGTTATTTTAGAGAACGCGATAGACCTAACCGGATTTTTTGTGCCAAATGTAATCACACCGAATGGAGACTATTACAACGATAAACTCTCACTTCCTGCAGAAGTAGCGTCATGCTTTGATTACAAGATTGACATATACAACAGATGGGGAGACTTAATCTACATCATGACACAAGACACTCCAGGCTTTTCTGGTCGTAACCAAAACGGAAACGAGGTTCCTGATGGTGTTTACTTTTACACTCTTGAAATAGAAAATCATCCTTGCTCTGAGCTTCCTGATCTCACTCAGTGGTGTACGGGGAAACTATCGGTATTTAGGAATTGACACTAAGAACATCATAAAAACACATAATACCGTCTGTAATATTCTCTCTACCCTTCTTTGTTAATCTCACATTCGTCAAGTATTTCTCGGTATGACTTTAGTGTTTCTGTGCTGTTAGCTTCATTTTGTAAGTCCTTTAAAAACGCTGTCCCTTCGGGGTAAAACTCCATTGTTATTTCTAAGAAGCAATCACAATCATATATGTTTGTGTCGCAATTACCGTAGATCATATCCCAAATGTCCGGCTTCTTACAGTCGTTGAGTCCCTCGTAGTATTCATCAATCTTATCAGCGTTGTCTTCTTCGTTTTCTAGAGTTGTGTTGTAAGCCTCGGGGTCTGGAAAGAAAACCACTGTGTTCTCAACAAAACAATCGCAATCATAAGTGTCGCTATCGCACTTATCAACTATAATTTGTCTTTTTTCGTCTGTCCATCCGCTAGAGCATGATGCGAATAAAACGACAAGTGGTAAAATAGAAAGTGTTTTCATTTTTTGAGAATAAATTAGTGGTACCTTGTTTGACAAACGTAAACTATAAATTTTTTGCAAGATGAGGAACCTAGGATTATTAATCATGCTTTTTGTTTTTATTGGAACATCTTCTTTAGAAGTAAGCGCTCAGAAAAGAACGGTTGCGGGTGTTGCATTTTCCGCCAAGTCCATTGTTAATGGGGAATCGCTTGTTTATAACGGCGCGGGATTGAGGGAGAAGTATACGTTTGATTTATATGTTGGGGCTTTGTACTTAAAGCGCCCATCTCTTGACGCAAATAAAATCATTAATGATGATTCTGAGATGGGGATTCATTTAGAGTTGGTTTCCGATAAGGTTACTCGCGAGAAATTCGTTGAGTCTGTTAAAGAGGGGTTTGAAAACTCAAGCCATGGAAAGGCGACTCAAGATCAGATAAACATGTTTATGGGGTTTTTTAAGAACGAGTTTAAAGATGGTGATAAAATAAACATCGATTATACTCCCGGAAAAGGGGTTGTTATAAAAGTAAATCGGGCCAAGATTGGAGAGATACCTGGGTTAGACTTTAAAAAAGCTATTTTCTCTATTTGGCTGGGAACCAAACCCGCGGACAAATCGCTTAAGAAGGGAATGTTGGGAAGATTGTAGTCGTTAGACCAGGTTTATTCTGCCGGCAAGCGTCTCTTTTATGATCCACCAACAGGTATCTCTTTTTCGATATCTTTAATTGTAATGTTAGCGTGTTTTGCTTTCAACACAACTCATGTTGACTATATAGCTCCTGTGGACCCTAGGGGCTACAACTGTATTTAATAAAACCCTGTTCTCATTGATATATCGGGGTTTTGTTTTTTGACTGTACCCACCCTTGCGCTTACATTTTGTATATACATGACTTTACCATCCCCAAGACAGGATGTAGGTTGAGGTGGGCAATATGTTTCAAGGCATTCTATAGACGTCGCATAAATCATGCAATGAAAGCATCACATACTCCATCTTTGTCAGTGTCTATAAACCCAAGATTTTAACATTCTATTCCAAATTCACCTAAAAAGATTAATAAGTCCGCTGTACTCACAAACCCATCATTATTTAGGTCACTGGGACAATTGTCCTCAGGACATTCTACAGAAGCTGCGCCAGCATCATAACCAGCATCATAACCAGAATTAGGGTCACAGTCATCATACATACATGATCCATCATCAGTCGTTGCATTTGGGTTATAGTTATTTGCGACTTCATACATACAACCATCAACCTGAACCAAACATTCGCCTGCAGTCCACTCCGTTACACCATTATAATATGCATAGCAATCATTTGAATATGTAACGCCATTGCAACCGCAAACTGGCTCCCATATTTCCGTGCAATTCATTTCTAGGTCTATAAGATCTTCATTGATACATTCACAATTATCAAATAGACAAGAAGTATCATCAATTGAGGCATATTGATTGTAGTTAATTGCTTGTGGATAGGTACATCCTGGAACTGAACATAATACAATTGGCTCTAAACAATTTATTTCCATAATAAAAGGAGCTGTTGCACTATTCTCCCAATCATTCCAAGTGCCAACACTTGTCATATGGGCATAGGCTTCACCATTTTCTAATTCAGAAGCCTCATTGGGTTCTCCTTCACTCCAGTTTTGATAATCTAAACATTCACCAGTTACCCATTCCCATCCACCATCAGGTTCTGAATAACTTGATGAATTAGAATTCTGATATAACCCTATCCAAGGTGAATCAGATGATAAGGATTGAACGAAAGCATTTTCTTCAGCAGAATTGATCGTGACTAGATGTCCTCCTGCTTCAATCGCAATAGCATTCGCTTCTTCCCAAGTATAACTTCCTTCTGAAACATAATAGTTGCTTCCAGCGTAACTACTCGGCAGTAATACGGTTGTAAAGTTTGGAGATCCATCAGGATTATAGTCACATCCTGAATAGATCCATTCATCGCATGTTCCATCACCATCTGCATCACCAACACAATCACATGCCTCGTCACCATCAGCGTCATTTGTCACTGACAAGCCTGTGATAGCTCCAATTACAGAATCGTGAAACCAAACTCTATATTCCATAGAATTTCCTTCTGTATGATAGTACGATAAAGTAAATGATTGAGGAGTAACCCCAGCACTAAACCAGTCCTGATAGACATCTTGAACAGAAAGCTGCTCACCTGCAGTAGCATCCCACACATCAATGGTGAAAACCAAATTGTTTGAATTATTATCCCCTACTAATAGGTTATATGTGACTTGCCTCAATCCACTGATTCCTGAATTGTCAAAAGGACCATAGGTCAAAAAACCAGCATCATCGGAATCTACAAAAGCCGCCCATCCTCCAACGTCATCGTTAAGCCACCATTCTGAGCCAACGCTATGACCACAGTCGTTAATCACATCATATTGAATGGATTGAATCTCACAGTAATTCTGTCCAAAAGCACTAAAAGAAGTCAATAGGGCCAGGAAGGCAATAGAAAGTAAAGTTCGCATTGGTTAGTTGGGTTTGAAATTACAATATACGACTATAATTTATGTGTCGCTCGACAATTGCGTCAGTATCCCCTGTAAGCCTTGTTTTTGCTAAATTTTAAAGGCTTTATCAGAAAATAAGTAACACAAATAAAACGCCTCAGAGAAAGGGGAGAGGTAGCGTATAGGAGGGAAGGGAAAAACTTCCGATATTTGAGAGTATGAGAAATTTCCATCTACCATCATTACATCATGTGATTTTTACTCTGTTTTTTCTGTTTTTGACTACGGTATCATTCGCACAGATTGCTTCGGATCGATGGTCTCAAGACGAGATTGAGCGAGCTAATTTGGCCGAGAATACTCCCAATTGGACAGATGAGGAGAAAGATGTGCTTCTTCACTTAAACCTTGTCCGGTTGTTTCCAAGGAAGTATTGGGAATTTGAAGTTCAGTCTCAGGAGGGGGGCTCCTACTATCCAAAAGAACTGGCTTCCCTTAAAAGAACCCTTCTTGTGATGAACCCTGTAAATGCTTTGGTGCCCGATGTACAGTTAACGTCAGAAGCAGCGTGTTTGGCTCAATTACAAAGTAAGTCAGGTCATACGGGACACGATCGAGGTATGTCTTGTCCCACAAGCTCAACATTCTCTTATTGGGCAGAGAACTGTGATTATGGCAATCTGGACGGTGCCGATGTAATCGTGAACCTACTAATTGATGGGGACGTAAAGTCACTAGGTCACAGAAAAAACTGCTTAAACCCAAATTATCAATTTGTAGGTGTGGCTCAGGACACACATACAAAGTACCGTTTTGTCACGGTAATGGATTTTAAGGGTGGCTGATGTCTTTTCTCCATTTAGTAATTGCCGACATCTGAAAGCGAATTCTTTGCGATTACCCACTGAAAGAACTTGTGTTCAGTAAGTAAAAGTTCCCGATATTTGTGAGTAAGAGTAACTTAATTATTACCAAATGAAAAATCTAATCTTTGTGTTTGCTTGTTTGCTTTCTTCGAGTTTTTACGGCCAAGAGCAAAAAAATAACAATGAGTATTTAAAGTATTCAAAGGAGGCTTGCCATCTTTTAAAATCTAATGAGACAAATGTTTGCGATGTTTCAATTAATTTCAAAGATGATATACTATTTAATCATCGCCCGGTAGAGTTCAATAGCATAAATTCATTTGCAAAGGACTATTTATTAGAAAACGGATTTAACAAAACTGTATTTGTAATTAATACCAACATTAATAGCAGTGATTTAATGATTAATGGGGTGGTTCAAGAAATTAAATCTGTATATCAAGCATTTGACTTATCAGAAACTCAGATGCATTTATGCTTTGTAAATAAAGAGATTTCTAAATTATTTGCTGATTCTCTTTTTTATCCCCATCCCCTAATACCTCCTCCCCCCCCGTATGGAGAATATGATGATGTCGGAGATGATACTCCGTTTATGATTGTGGAGAATATGCCTGCTTATGGAGATTGTAAATCTATGAGAGGAGAAGATGAGCGTCATCAGTGTACTCAAATTGAGATAATAAAGTATGTC
>Ga0307984_1000813_pt1 | contig 13329 bp, 17 predicted proteins | sample EllFjometageno78_FD_203169 | JGI IMG/M metagenome (GOLD analysis project Ga0307984, IMG submission 203169) | Marine microbial communities from Ellis Fjord, Antarctic Ocean - #78 | ecosystem: Environmental > Aquatic > Marine > Unclassified | place: Southern Ocean | collected 2014-10-09
TGCCAGTGGGGCTATTGTGATATTACCCGGAGTGGCATTATTATTGCCATAATTATATGTTGCAGCTACCTTCTCGATGGTATTGCTATTATTGGCAACAGTGGAACCCATACCCGCAGGCCCTGTGGTAGGGTAGTTGACTACTGTTGGTTCTTCATTTCTTTCCCATGGATAACCCATAACTATTTACCCCCAGCGCCAGTTGCATTAGGTGTAGAAGGTACGCCTTGTAAAGCGCCCAACCATCGTTGATAGCCTTGATAAGGTGCATCAGCTTCACGCTGTTGTTGTTCCTGAATACCTGCACCAACACCAGTGAGTGTATCACCCGGCTTGCTATACTGGTCCTGAATGCCTGCACCAGCGCTAATGACACCACCAGCAGAGGATAATGCTTGGCTACGTCTAGTATTATAGTCATCATAGTCAATAGATGCTAAATTGGAGGATAGTTCTGCATCACGTTGTGACTTAACCAACTCAGCACGGCGACCACCTACAAGTCCTCCTGAAGCCATAGCACCTGCGGTATCACCAAAGGCCTGTTGACTCTTACGTACTGCTGCATCTTTAATAGCTTGGGTGTTAGTGTTATCATAATCAACAACATTGCCACCTTGAGCTGCATTAAGTAAGATATCACGACTTTGTGCTGACTTCTCAGCGGTATCAGTCTGACCTAACACACCACCTTTAGTGAGTGCCATACCCTCTTTCTGTTCGTCAGTTAAACCCTCTACATGGCTGAGTGCATCAGCACTATAAAGGTCTTCACCCTCTTTTAATGTGTTCTCTAGGTATGGTTGTAACCATTCTGGTATTGTTTCTACTGATGTTGGTGAGCTGCTTCCACCCATGTCAAATCCCCTTATCTGTTATTAAGTCCATAGCCATAACGGTATGGATTACTTTATATTTTTCACCATGTTGACCTTCTAGATTTTCTAATCTCTTAGTCCACCCAGTACGCCCCCATTGTGTGATTCGTTTACAGTCATTGAACTTAGCAAAGCCCTCTAACTCAGGATGAAAGTGTTGCCATGCTCGCATAGCTTTCCCAGCAATCCCTATGATATGTAATGCCTTGAAGGCAGGGTACTCATCTATTTTAGTTATACATACACAGATGAGAACACCTTCGTCTCTTACAGTCCAGCATTGATATCTCATACTAATACATTTCTGTGCGATATCAAATACCGTGGATTCACCTTCACCTTTATCTAAGAATGAGGATACTAAGGGGGCTATCTCGGGCCACTGGGCCAGCACTTCCTCAGGTAGTAATAGTTGTCCTTCCATTATGAGGGTTCCTCCAAGTATAGATAGAGTTCACCCCAAGGGGTAACACCCTCACTCCATTTAACTAGGATGGCAGCGATATTCTGATCACCTAGACTCAATCCATATGTAACTGCTAATGCTGCGAAGTCGTCTACGGATAAACTATGAGGACGTATATTTACACTATACTCAACATGCCCAGCTGAGTCTATGTAATGGGTAGATATTAATGAGCTTTCATCAATAAAGTTAAGACTAGTTAATGCTGAGGGCATGGTTAGCTGTGCACCTTTAAAATAAGCTTCCGTCCCAAGTACCATAGCGTTAGTGTCTACCCGGTATTTAGTAAAGGGGTACATATCCTTATACTTGAATAATGTAGAACCACTATTACACAAGATGTCATATACACCAGTTGACTTCTCCGCAGATTCTAGAACTTCCTTACCTGCTAACTCAGGGTATGCGGTGGTAATAGCACTTGCCCACCCAGTGGAGATACCCTTTGCGTAAGCCTTCCAATTACCTTCATTATCATACTTACCATAGATCATATCTTATCTCCACTACGCCAAGATCCCATATCACTATTCCTAAGCATTTCCCTTAGCTCTTTCAGTGGCACGTTATTAAGTAAGCCACGTTCTAGTTCCCTGATTATCAATCTATCTGTCTCATCTAATAGGTGAAATGAAGTACTCTTCTGTATAAGTCTTTCATCCACTAATTTAACAGGTACATCGGGGTACTTCACAGCAAGGGCCTCGCACAATCTACTTATATAATCATCATAAGCAGTATCTTTTAGACCTAAAGAGAGATCAGCATAGATATTAGCAGGGACTATGTATGTAATTAGATGGGGTGATACAACTAATTGATCCCAATCATCTAATATTACCACATCATAGGTAGCTATAGTATCTACGCTTGTAATGACTGTTACATCATTGACTGTCGATGAAACCCCTGTGAGAAACTTTTGAAATACAAGCCCATCATAACCAACATTACCAGTCAATATAGCTAAACTCTCACTAGGTATACTGGAGCTTAATGACGCAGCAAGAGTAGACTTGCCACATGATTTACCATACCCCAAGACCCCCACTACATAAGTTGAAGGTGAGTCGGGTATACTTATATGTACAGAGTTTGTATCAATGAATGGTAACATTATTATGAGTTCTCCGCAGTGTCTGATATGTTCACTACATTATTATCAGGGGTATAGTTTACACTTCCTATATTACTACCTCCACCACCTGAATTAGTGGTAGTATGTACAGTACATGTTAGGTACATTTTAGTAGTAGTTCCACCTGAATAAGTCATACCACTAGGTACATTAGCAGTCCATGTAATACCTGTATTAGCATATATACCATAAAGCGCATGGCTACTATATGCGTCAATACTCTGAGTCCATATAGATACAGGAACAGTTATTGTAAATACAACACCATTATTAGTTATAGTTGTAACATCGTTACCAGCTGTTCTACCGAAGGTAGGTACAAGGTTAGCTGATGCAATGATAGTACCTGATGCGCTGTCCTTCCTTACCTTGAGATCCACCTTAAATGGAGTAAAGGAGGAGTTATGAGAGGAGTTGGCTACGAATAACTCAGAAAAATTAAAATTACCACTCATCTCTGGTTGAACACTAGCATACCTATACCTAAAGGCATTCGTAGTATGATCAGTGAGAACCACACCTGTAGTAGGATCTGGGGTAGGTGTAGCGTTAGATGTATTATCATATGTTCTGATTCTAGTATGAGAATCATTAGTACTACTAGCAGCATCCGATGTCATAGCATCTGCTACTCCAACCAACCAACAAAGATATGTTGATCCAGCAGCTGTAGCTATAGCAGAAGCTCCTTCTACAAAGATAGAACCTCGGATAACACCACCTGTAATAGTACCTGCTGCTATACTGCCACCAGTTATACTAGGTGCAGTTATAGTGGAACCTGAGACTATTGCATCAGCTGTGATAGTATTAGCTACTAGATGTTGTGCAATTAAATTATTTACTGTGGCCGAATCTACAGTAAGATTACGTATCTTAGCTGCATCTATAGTGGCATTAGCAATAAATCCCTCGTTTATCCATGTTCCGTCAGCTAACCATATGCCATTACTTAGGGCATTACATTGGCTCTCAGTCTTTGATGAATCATCGACACCCCCTACAACACATAGCCCACCACCTGTTATAACTCGGAATGGTGCAGTATTGTCGGATGCAAATACAGTGTCTGAGAAATTTGATACTTTTAGGGCAGAACCTGTTGTTGTCTCTACACCAGAAGTACCAGTTACACCTGTCCAAGCAGCGGTACCACCTAAGTTAGCACCGTCTGTTAAGTCATTAGTGTTGGTAATATTGTTAGCATCTAAGTCACCTGTGTAACCTATGTCCGATGCTGTTGTATTAGTATTCAATAGCTCTGTATCAGTGGGTTGACCCGATAGGTCAGTACCCCAAGTAGCGCCTACCGTGGCACTTGCCGCTGCTGTACTACGTTCTAGTCTTACTATAGTGACAACATCAACATGAGTACTACTAACTGTACAAGTTACAGTGGCTGCCTTGGATGTCCCGAATTGTGCAGAGGTAATTGTCTGAGTACTAACAACAGAAGCGGTAGGGTTTGTTTGCAACCCACTGAATGTCCACGCATAAGTTGGGCTTGCTACACCACTAACTGAAGCTGTGAAAATAATATCAGCCTGTGAACCATCTAGGGTAGTATCAGTTGAGGTGAAGGTAGTTGTACGATTAGAATTAACTACAACTGAAGGCCCTTGTGCCCCCACTGCTCCGTCATTACCATCATTACCATCATTACCATCATTACCGTCTGAACCATCATCACCAACATATAAAGCCCAAGTATAATCACTAGCAGTACTAGAGTCAGCTGATGTGGTATCTACATACGTTCCAATAAAGGTCTTACCTGTAGGTGATTGGCTAAATCCAGCACCAGAAGAGGAGGTACCATATGCTACGTGGAAGTAACTAGTGGATCCATCAGAACCGTCTGTGCCCGGGTTGCCAGTATCACCATCATCACCTACATATTGAGACCAAGTATAATCGCTAGCAGTGCTGGAGTCTGCCACTGTAGAATCTACATATGTTCCCACGAAGGTTTTACCTGTAGGTGATTGACTAAAACCAGCACCAGAAGAGGATGTGCCATATGCTATATGAAAATAAGTACTAGTGCCATCCGCTCCAGCTGCGCCCGGTGTCCCAGCAGTGCCGTCATTACCATCAATTCCATTGACACCTGAACTACCTGTTCTACTCTTAGAAAATGCCTGACTCTTATCAAAAGAGAAAGAATTACCCAATCCAGTCTTACCTGTGACTGTATAAGTGACTGTAGAGTTATCAGTACCATTAGTCACGCCTGAGTGGTTACCCACTGTTAAGTAGCTACCCGAATCTGTTAAGGTACCTACGACTATATTCACAACAGCGGATGTTACTTTCCATGTGCCTACAGAAGTACCTACACCATCATAGGTAAGTAGATCAGACCCTTCATACACATAAATAGTAGTACCAGAGTTCGCATAACTACCTACTGCTCCAGCTAATGAAGCTGAGAATGTATGAGACTCATTAGATAAAATAGCTGATACAGTATCATAACCTTTGGCTGCGTAGAGTGCCCAATCACTACCTACAACGGGTGCTGTAGTATTACTAGAACTTACCGCTGTTAGGTTGGCAAAACTTTGACCTGAGTGGGATACGATATCACCGGGTGCATATGCAGTAGAGGTAACCCACGCTCCACGGAATACGTTTCTAGTGGCATTATTATCCGGCATATTACCGTCATTATCTGTCACTGTAGACCAGTTAGCTGTGGTGGCAGCTGTAATGTTTTCAGCTGTAGTTGCAGCACCTAGATATGCAGGGGTTAAGACAGTGCCTACCGCTGTTGATCCAGTTATCTTCATGCTAGTGGCTGTTATAGCACCTGCGGCTATCTTATCAGCTGTTATAGCACTAGCTTGTATATGGTCTGCAGCAATGGTGCCGTCCACTACTAGATCACCATCTATGAAGGATGCAGGCACGGTCCATGTATCAGCACCGCCTGATCCTCTAGTATATTTACCTGTTAGTTTACCATCCGCATAAGTGATAATTACTACTGTACCATAGCCAAACTCTTTAGGTTCAGAATAAGATCTACCTGTGAAGATAGATACTACCGCCACAACATCAGCAGTCCACTGGGAGGTGGCTAAACGTGCAGCATCAGTAGCGCCCGAAGGCCTATTACCAGTTCTAGTACCTGTTACGAAAGGTATTCCACCATCTTTAGCTTGTACAGGGAACATGTCCCAGCCCTTAGCTACACCATTAACAGTGAATTGTTCTGCAACCCAGTAAGCGGTACTAGGGGCTGAACCTGTAAAGGTAACCCATGTAACACCGCTCACCGCAACTGAAGGTGAACCTATCTCAGATAGTAGGCCTGCAGTAGTTGTATATTTCTTCTCATAAGTAGGTGTATCACCATCTGCTACATCAAATATAGTCAGCGCAGCCGTTCCTGTTCTGCTCATATGGCCTCCTAATTATCAGTGATAGTTACTGTACATGAGAATTGTGTTGAACTATTGTCAGCAATGTCTGTATGCCCTACTACTAGGGTAGCAGCACCTGAACCATCTGCTGTAACACCACCTGATGGTACTACATTTCTGGTACCTGATGTTACTAATACATCCGCAGATGTACCACCTGCATCTACTCGCTGCCAGTTATAAACTACGGAGGTCTGGCCTGTGCCTGTACCTACGTGAGTTACTGAAGAGCCATCGATCATATCGAAGATAGTACATGTGACTGTCTTATCGTTACCCGTACCATTCTTGAAAATATTACCATCACTCGAGGTGACGTTAACATACAGGCCACTGGCACCACGAATACCGTCTCGTACTCTTACTAATGATACTGAGTCAGAACCACCAGTGGAACCCGATATCTTTAGGGTCAGTGTATTAGAATCATGGAAGTTAGCAGTGGAGATGACTATACTGTCAGCAGCACCCGCACCATCTATGTCTAATAATTTAGCTGCATCTGCACCAGTACCTTGTACTAATGTAGTGAATCCAGCTCCATCAACACTCTTCTGAGCGGTAAGGGTACCTACAATACCCTGTGTTTCAAGGTTAATTGTAACATCAGACTGTACAGCTGGTGATAGGTTTGCAAACTCATCATATTGAAAATATTGCTTAGTAGCTGATAACTGTATAACAGCACCACCAGTACCCTCGATAGACTTATTTAATGTCAAGGATAAAGATACAGTTTTCAGAGTAGTTGAACTATCGTTAACTGAAATGGGTATTGTTATAGTGGTTGACTTATTAGTAGTACTAGTAGGTATAGTAGCTATCGTAATAGCACCTGTAGAAGAGTCAATTGCCCATGTCCATCCTGCGGAAGACGATGAGAGTGTGCCATAACTAAATTTATTATAGTCACCTACAACTGCAGCCACTGCGGTACTCTTATAAATACCTATAGCGAAACCCACGAATATAGCTATCGTAGTGGAGAAGCTACCACGTTCAGCAGAAGTTACTGCACCTAGGTTAGACGCTGCGAATGTATGGTTTTCATTTGTTAAGAAAGCAGATATGGGGCTACCACCGTCTGCTATATCTGTGATCGTTATCGCACCTGTTGCTACACGACTCATATTAATCTCCTTCTTTAAGGTATGTTAGATACTTCGCATCGAATAGTTTTAGTATTGTCGATATCGTCAGCACTTAAGTTCATTTGTCTAAAGTTTAATGATGCAGTTGAATCATTAGAATCAGCACGGTGGAGTGCGACACTCCTTGCTTGGCAAGTTAGACCAGCAGTTTCTGTATATATGTTACCCATACCATCAGATGCGATGTTACCACTGGAATCTACACATATAACATTAATGCCTAATGTCCATTTAAAACCAAAGCTATTATGCTGAAGGTCTGTCTGTAGTGATCCACCAATATCTACATCTGCTCTAAGTAAAGTAGTACCCGTATCATTACGGAATATATTACCATTAGAGGAGTAGATATTAACTGACAATGCACCTGCACCTGAGGTATATGTCCACACATAATCAACGGGGTTTATGGAGGCTATGGCAGAACCCCACCAAATACCTCTCCATAATAGTTGATCTCCCTCTGAGTCAAAGGGTTGTGTAGAGAAGCCTATAACATTACTAGCTAGAGTAACATTACCTGACTGATTGGGGCTAGTTACACTAGTTGCATATCGTATATGTAACTGGGTCGTAGCTATATTCCAATCAATACCATTAAAGGCATATAGATTCAGGTTGGTATAATCATAATATAATGAACCATCTTGCAGATTAGAGGTTATAGTAGGTAAACCTGTACCTGTAGTTACAGAGCCTCCACTCGCAAGCTTATTAAGCTCTATCTCTATACTACGGAAGGCATCTAGTTGTGATCTAGTTAGGTCATTGGGTATAAATAACTTAGCCATTATCTTAAGCCCCCTGCCTCTACATCTACTTCAATACCTGAGATTTCTGGTGAGACTCCACCAACCATTTCCAACTTCATACTAATAAATCTACCATTGACACGAGTATCAAACTTATAGTCCGTGACGGGGTTGAAATCCTTGCCCGCTCCGAATACTACTGATCCAGTGCCTCCAACTTTATTAGTACCTTGTACCTTAAGCTTCAACGTATTGAGACACTTAGGGTATACAGCACTTATATTCTTGGTGGAACTAGTATCACCCATAGTGTTCAGTTGGAATGCTACATAGCCAGTAGGCTCTATAGTTGCTCCAATCTTAAATACACTGCTTGTAGAAGGTTTAAATGCTAATGCAATATATGCACCTGCAATCTCTGTTTCTTCGAGGTGATTGATATCAGGCAAGCTACGCTTATACCATGAATTAGTCTGATAGTTAAATACATGAGCCTGATTACAGCCAGCACCCGAGTTAGAAGATGTAGAATAACAGATCCAAACTTCTTTCTCTTCACTATGTCTGAACAGGAATGTACGATCTTTATGAGCAGGATGAATTGAATTGTATAAGTCACCCTCGATAATACCTTTAGAGATATTCTCTTTATCAGGGCCACCGCTATGCATGTATACACCACGGTTACCAAGGACTACATGTCTATTACCTTCTATTTCTACGAAACAGTTAGTACTATATAGACCATCATCGGAGAATGCTACCTCCGGCACTAAATAGAAAGGAGATCCCGTATCCCTATATCGGATCACCGAGTCTTCTTTATACGCCATGAAGTACTGACCTAACTGTCCACCGTCTATTAGCTTACCAGCAGTATCTGTGATCAAGTCATCTCCGTCGGAGAATGCACCATTGGTGGACCACTTAACAGCCCCTAAGCTAGCTATATTCGATATAGGTGTGCTCCACGATAATGTGATAGGCTCTAATGCACCGCCATAGAGATTCATAGCTACTAATCTACCATTATACTGTGCTATCTTTCTAGCATATAACTGTAATGCATAAGATACTTGACCTAACGATGAGATATCCGCAGAACTAGATGTACAAAGGAAGGTATCACCTGCTGCGGCAATAGTTGGGCCACCGATAGATGACCAGTCAGTAGTCGTAGCTGTAGAGATATAGTAAGTACCACCACCTATTACACTGTTAAGCACTGTATTACTAGTTCTAACTGCGGGTAACCAGTTAGGTATATATGCGAAATCACCCTGAGTAGCTGCGTTAGGTGCAGAGTACATAGGTCTATTGTTTTCGAAATTACCAATCAATACTTCGTTAAACACAAACATATCAGGATCATCAGTACCGATTGCATTATCTAGTACTGTAGGGAAATCTAAAGTGGTTGTGACACCATTGAAGTCTAGGTAAGCCTTTACTGAATTATCAGAAGTCTTATTACCTACCACTGCAATGTTATAAAAGGAAGATCCTGCGGGTGTCCATTGAACACCTCTGTAGATCTTATTCAGTGCTGTAAATGTAGAACTGAAGGTAGTGAGGGCGGGTACAGCTGACAATCTATTGTTGCTAGCTCTAATATTAAGCCCATCACTGAAATTCTCTAAAGGGAGAACAAAGGAAGGGAGGTCTGTGTTCAAACCCTTTAACCCAAATTCTGGTATGTCTATCTTAGGCATAGGTAACCTCCATCCTTATCATTAACGTTTAGCTAGGATCAATACATCTTTAAGACCACGTGAACCAAACTTACATACATAGTCACCAGCAGCAGAGGTTACGGTAGCACCTGTTACATCAACAACACCTGATAGGTTACCGTTGGCGTCTACTTTAAAGTTAACTACAGTGAAATACTTTAATGCGCTAGCATCATACAACCAAATACCTGAATTCATATACTACTCCAAAATTATTTAAATCCCCTTAAGGATATCTCTCCTTTAAGGGGGTTATGCTTTTCTATTTTCCCAACTTAGGTATCCTACCTGCCACTAACTTAGTCAGTAAACCACGCATACCAAATTTAACCACATAGACGCCAATAACTAGGTACTGGTACCAATCAGGCATAGCTGCGAATGACTCAAAAGCCCTAGTGACTTCTTCTTGATAGCCTACAAATGAAGCGGCGAGAGGTATTAGTAATAATGCTATCATAATTTCATCAAGATAACTCTTCTCCATTTGCTGCATAGCAATAAGGTCTAGGTTATAGTCTTGAGTTTGACCATTATCAGCTAACTTATTAGCAGCTCTAACTCCAGCTACCTTGACATCGGCCTCTGCCTGAATACCTATGATGCTAGCCGCCTGTTTTGCCTTAGCAACATCGTTCTTTCCTTTCAAATAGGTCTTACCTATCTCGGCAATAGGCCCTAAGAAACTTAAGAAGCTCATAAATCACCCCACTGTTATATTGAAATGTGGCATATCCCAGCCATATTGTTTACCGGGTTTAGCCCATGTGCCACCCCATTCACATTTATAGCCCAACTTATTAGCAGCTGTTAGTACATAAATAGCTACCAAGGCCAAGTGTTCTGGTTCCCAACTGGCTTTTCCGTCAACGTAAGCGTACACATCAACTGAGTTCCCTGACTGATGGTTGGATTTATTAATCCTCCCATCACACTTGGAGACTCCTTTGGTGAACAATGCGGCTTGATCTTCAGTGGTGCGCAGGCCGCCATACTGAGGTATGCCAAAATCAATAGAAGATAGTTTAAGTGCAAGGTGTACAGTCTCCTCAACATGAGAGTTCACTCCTGCTAATCTTTCTAGTGATGTATTGCTTAATTTAAAAGTCATTTGTCTGCCTTGTGGTCTAGTTTATCGAAAATAGCGCCTAACATCTTCTTAATCTCTCGCATATCATCTCTATAATCCTCACGCCTAATGTAGTTTCTGGGTAAATCCTTCTCGACTTCCCTAATGGCCTCCCACATGGATCTCAGGAACCAACCTGCAACCGCCATGATCCCTGCAATTAGTATGTTGAAAACTGTCTGGTCTTCCATGTGATTTATCTCAAATAAAGAGCTACTCCAAAGGCAGCAGCTATAATAACAAATATAATACCCATCGCCTTTAGGCCTACAGATATATTCTCTTGTATTGCTTCATGTCTTAATCGTCGTTTACGTGCTAGCGCCTTGGCAGCTTCCTTCTGGTCCCTGCTAAATTGAGCTTTAAACTCTAGGAAGTTATGATAACCAAGTAAACCCTGTTTGTTGAGCATATACTTCAGTTCATCTTCCTGTTTACGTAACTGCTGTTGTGCTTGGAAAGCTTCTAAGGCTGAACCCTTACCTTTAGTTGACACTTCTTTAGCTATATCATTCTCAGCTTTAAAGTATTTACTAACAGCATCCCCTGCATCTAATAATTCCTTACCATTGGATAGTGTTTGTTTAATAACTTGGAATGCCGCATTTGCTATAGCGAGTTCAGCTAGCATATCCATAACCTCCTTGCGTAAAAGTCTTCTGTAAGTTCATACGGCCCCTTAGGGGGTTGTACGGGTCTATAGTCAGTTACAAGGGCTACCTGAGGCTCCACTATAACTACCGTGCCTATAGGTGCTTGCGAGGGACTCAAGTAGACAGGGTAGATTTCAGTGGTGCTTGACCACATGGTTATCCTTTAGCAGCTATTGCTTCAGGTTCAGATAATTCGGCCTCAGCAGGTTGTTCAGCCAATTCTTCTTCTAGTGTTTTCTCAAACACTGATTGGGCTGCAGATAGTTGCTGTTGCTTCATGGACAAGTCAGACATTTGGTTACGTAGGGAAAGTAACTGTTGATAGCATACTCGTGCTTTCTCAGTCATATCTTCAAATACATAGCTGCTGTCGTTAATCATTACTGTGTTGTTTTCGCTCATCGTATTTAATCCTATGGTTCTTCTGTTCCGTGGGGGTTTACAGGCCAAACTGGGGATTCTACAGGTACATAATCATTTGTAATGTCCCTTAGTGCCTGTCTATATGTGGTTTCACCCGAGAGCATGGTGCGGTCTTGCACTGCCCACCAATCAGTTTCTAGTATTACTGCATCACGTTGTTCTCTTAGTTCATTTACACTGACTAAGGGTGCCTCCCATTCACTGCTGATTGAGTTCCAGCGATAGCCAATGGATTCTGGACCTGTTGGTGTAATTGGCCGCCATGATGCAGGTATCTCCACCCCTTCTACTGATGTGTAGACACCCTCGATCGCTATACCATCTCCATCTATTTCTAAATAATTCATGTGCTAACTACCTCTTCTTGATTTTCTTCACTCCACAACATCCAACCAGTAGCTATGTACTTGTCAGTTGTATATACAGGATTCCCTCTGTGAGTGTGTGTGAAGAACGCAGGGAAGATCACTAGATCTCCTTTCTTTGGTTGATATCGGAATCCTTGGTATAAGAATTCAGTTTCACCTTCTCCTTCAGGTACGTCATTGAGGTACATGGTATAGGTCAAATGTCTTCGTAAGTCACTGTTCGTTCTGCCGTCTTGCTCAGAGTGGAAGGCATAATAGCCTCCAGACCTAGTGTGAGAGTACTTCTGTACCTTCATGCTGTCAGGGACCAGAGACACGCCTTCCCAGATACCTATATCTTTTAAATAGATATCTACGTACCCAAGTAGTGTATCAAAGAACTCTTCACATATATCAGTTTTGAGTTCTAAGTGTTCTTCCTTGTCCGCTACATTCATAAAGACTGCTTTGTCCCTTCTAAAAGAGACCTTTGACCAGTCGTGATTTTCTTTCTCTTCGCCACTCTGGCCGATAGTGTTCCAAGCTTCTATAGTCTTATCACAGTACTCTGGGGTATAAGCTTTCTCATATACTCGTATGAAGTTTTCCATATTATCCTATCTTACTTATCTATTTATTAAGGTGTACTTAGAAAAGTTATCCTGACGTAGCCTACCCCACCGACTCCACCATTCGCGCCTGTAGAAGTGCCACCACCGCCACCAGCTCCGCCAGCCCCGATAACACCTGCTGCTCCAGTGAGTCCTACTCCTTTTGAAGCTGGGTGAGAGGCAGTGTATGGTACTCGAGAACCCGCAGCCCTGTTGCCAGTTCCACCGTTACCACTGTTATTGGTGGTACCTCCGTTGTTGTTAGCTGCTGCTGCTCCACCGCCACCGCCAACTCCAGAAGCTGGGTATATAGCGCCTCCACCAGAGACATTGCCTCCAGAACCACCACCACCTCCATTAGTAGCGTTATTGGAACCATTTCCGCCAGTACCGCCTCCAGCACCGCCATTACAGGTGATAGCTAATCCTCCACCGTTTATGGTAGTAGCGTTTCCAGCACTGGCTGAATTTCCACCGTTACCGACTGCAACCGATAAACTGCCAGTTGTGTTCAAGGTGTACATGCCGTCGTAAATACCGCCAGCTCCACCTCCACCCCCACCACCTCCCCCACGATGTTTGGGTTGGTTACTAACACCATTGCCACCTTTTCCGCCACC
>Ga0307984_1000814_pt1 | contig 13322 bp, 16 predicted proteins | sample EllFjometageno78_FD_203169 | JGI IMG/M metagenome (GOLD analysis project Ga0307984, IMG submission 203169) | Marine microbial communities from Ellis Fjord, Antarctic Ocean - #78 | ecosystem: Environmental > Aquatic > Marine > Unclassified | place: Southern Ocean | collected 2014-10-09
TTGATGCTGTAACTGGACGCCGTTCTAAAGTTGCGCGCTTTGTAAAGAAGAACCGCAAGAACGAAGGCTTAGGGCCAATTGGCGGTACTTCAATAGTTGGCATGGCTAAGGCGCGTAAAGAAGCTGACGTTGCCAAGAAACTTGCTGAAAAGGACAAACTAAAGGCGGCGGCGGCTTCTAGGAAAGACAAAGCTGATGAGGCTTCTGCGGCAACGGCTGTTAGAATTTATAAGGCAGGCCTACCGCCAAACAAAGGCGATGCAAACACTAAGGCTGATCCAAGAGGCGTTATATATAATGCGATTGAGGACAGTCGTGGTAGACAGAAGCTAACTCCAAGAAAAATGGACGCTAAGATAGAAGAGATACTATCCAAAGCTGAACAAGACAATAAAAACAGCCCAGAAACTCTTTCCTCAATAGAGCAATACAGAATGTTCTTAGCGACAGGCCGTATGGGCATCGAAGGACGGCCACTTACTGAGGTTGCTGCTTTAGTCAACGGAGCTTGGGACAGTTTTGTACCCCCTAAAGGGCCAAAGAAGGGTACTGCCCAGCCTACACAGCTACCTCCAAACCAAGAAAGTGGTAAGCAGGGCAACATTGAGTTTCGTAAAGAATTACAAGCTGCGATGAACGCTGATAAGTCCATTTTGCCAAGTGATCGTGCTGTCTTAACCAAGGCATTAACTGACTTAGGTTATAACTTAGGTTCTGACCCCATGGCAAAGATGCAAGGCATACTCGACACTGCTTTGGAAGGCTTACAGGCCCCACAACTCGCAACAACTTACCTTAGACCCTATATACAGAGGGTAACTGAACAGCGAAAGTCAGCAAAGGCTAAAGGAAAGAAGGCTAAGAAGTGAGCCAACCTAAGTCAAACATGGGGCCCCTAGTGGGGCCTCAGTCAATTCTAAGGAAGCAAACGTGAACAAAACACCCTTCGACTTTGTGCCTATCTTACAGGCCATAGAGTTCTTAAAATCATCCTCTCTGACAAAGAGTGAGCAAGATAAGATACTTGCAGAGATGCTTAAAGCCCTTCCTCCGTCTTTGTTCTGTCAGGCATGTCCAGACACACTAGCAATCACTGAATTAAAACTAGGGGTAACTCATGGGAAAACCACACGAGCCACGGAAGAAAGCACCAAAGGCGGACCTGACGCACCCAGCACGGGCGCGGAAGGGCAAGGACAACTACTTCTCCAAGCTGATGCAGACCGAGGAGGGAAGAGCCCTAAGAAAGCAGTGGTCAACAAAAAAGCGAGTAAACGCGGGTCGTCCATCAGGAACACCTGACGGCTACACGAAGGATACGATAGCTCCAATACGAACAAAGGCAAAACTAGACGCTGAGAGGATCGTTAAGATTATGGCCGAAGACAACAACATTGATGACATCTATGCCATTGAGGCATTGAAGACAGCAGTACAGATTATGCGAGAGCCGTCCCAAAGCAGGGATCGACTGACTGCGGCACGGATGGTTTTAGATTTTACTAAGACGAAACCCGCTGCAAAGAGCGAAGTGACCATTGGCAAAGCCGAAGCATTCTTGGAGTCGCTCTTAGTGGCTGACCCCGAAGAAGAGCAAAATGACGAAGATGGACCAGAAACTTAAAGAAGTCAGACGTAAACTATACGAAGACTTTGGCTTCTACAGTAAGTCAGCCCTCAAGATCAGGACTAAGGATGGAGACATCCGCCCACTAAACCTAAAGCCAGCCCAGATACTCTTACAGGAAGCTGTAGACAAGCAGATGGCTAGTGAGGGCAAAGTACGCATCATCATTCTAAAAGCTCGACAGCAGGGGCTCTCCACACATGTGGGTGGCTACCTGTACTTCAATGTGTCTCAGCGAAAAGCCTGTAAGGCTCTTGTTGTGACCCACCATTCTGACAGTACCCGTGCCTTGTTCGATATGACCAAGAGATACCACGAGAACTGTCCAGAGCTACTAAAGCCCCACACAAAGTATTCATCCCGCCGAGAGCTAACATTTGATGTCTTAGACAGTTCATATGTTGTCGCTACGGCTGGCGGTGAGAGCCTTGGGCGAGGGGAGACACTAACCCACGTTCACGCCAGTGAGCTTGCCTTTTGGCAAAAGTCCACGGCCCTCGAAAACTGGAATGGTATGACACAGGCGGTGCCTAACAAGCCAAACACTGCGATATTCGTAGAGAGTACGGCAAACGGTGTCTCTGGTATCTTTTATGACCTCTGGAAAGGTGCCATTGAGGGTACAAATGGCTATGTACCTGTGTTTATCCCTTGGTTTTTAGACAGTGAATACCGTGAGCCAGTACCAGAAAACTTTGAAATAACACCAGAGGAAGAGGCTATTGCCAAAAAGCACGACTTAGACCTCGAGCAGCTCATGTTCCGCAGGCGTAAGATTGCACAAAACGGCATAGATTTATTCAAACAAGAATACCCTGCAACACCATCTGAATCCTTCCTGACGACTGGAAGGCCTGTGTTCAACCCAGAGAACCTACAAGAGAGCATTGCAAATGCCGAAGACCCTAAGAAGCGTCTAGCTCTTGAAGGTGACGAATGGCTTGAGAATATGCGCGGCGAGTTGACCCTATTTAAGACCCTAGATGCAGGCGAACAGTACACAATTGGTGCTGACGTTGCGATGGGGGTCAGAGGCGGCGACTACAGCGTAGCTCAGGTATTAGACAGTAAGAAACGACAGGTCGCGACTTATCGTGCCCAAGTGCATCCCGATTACTTTGCAACAGTTCTCTACAAGCTGGGTGAGTTCTTCAACCTCGCCTTCATCATCGTGGAGAACAACAGCCACGGTATCTTAACGTGTACCCGTCTTGGAAAGGACTTAGCTTACCCGCATTTCTACACAGAGGTGCAGGTAGACAAGTTGACTGAGAAAGAAACCCTAAAGTTGGGCTTCACTACTACCTCCAAGACTAAACCCCTGATTATTGATGAACTTAGGGCCTCTGTTCGAGAGGGTGCAATCGAACTTAACGATAAGGTCACTATCCGCGAAATGCTTACATATATCGTCACACAGAGTGGCGGAATGGAGGCAGAAGCTGGATGTTTCGATGACTGCGTAATGAGCTTGGCGTTAGCCAACCACATCCATGAGGGTGCTTGGGAGCCTGTTGAAGCAGTCGATGACTATTACATTGAGATGGTTTAGACATGAAATCAAAAGAAGAATACACAAGCCTTGATGACGATCAAATCGTATCAATAGTTGACACTAACATACGGCGTTCAATCGGCTATTATGACTCTGAAATATCCTCAGAACGGCGAAAGGTTATGCAGTATTATTCCGCTGCACTCCCTCGCCCAGCGCATGATGGCAACAGTAAGTACGTCAGCCAAGATGTATATGATGCAGTGGAGAGCATGAAGGCGGCATTGCTGGAAACCTTCAGCACTGGCAACAAGACAATGCGCTTTGCTCCACAGAACGTAGAAGATGTTGCTACGGCTGAGGTCTGTACTGAGTACACTGACTATGTGCTTCACCGCCAGAACAACTTGTTTGAAGTGATGCAGACTGTCATCCACGATGGTTTAATTGCTCGTGCTGGTATCTGTAAGGTCTTCTGGGATGTGCAGTCTGAAAGCAGCCTTGAGTACATTGAGGGACTTACAGAAGAAGAACTAGACGCCCTTCTTGCGGATGAGAACGTAGAGATTGAAGAGCTAGAGCAAGACGAAATGGGAATGTTCACAGGTGAGCTACGGGTTACTCGTGACACCTCACAGGTTCGCGTTGAGGCTGTGGCTCCCGAAGAGTTCTTGATTGAACCTCAAGCCAAATCTTTAGAATCTGTGACCTTTTGTGCCCATCGCACCAAGAAGACCATCAGTGACCTCTTGGAGATGGGCTATGATGAAGACGATGTGTCTAGTATTGCTGACAATGAGGATAATGACTTCGATGGCGACCCTGAGATACTGGCGCGTTTCGATGACTTAGGTTCCGACCAGTTCAACAGTGTTAAAGGCTACCAACGTCAGACCCGTCAGGTAACAGTGATCGAAGCATACATTGAGCTAGACGTTGAAGGCACAGGCAAAGCTGACCTGTACCGTGTGGTCAAATGTTCCAATGTACTTCTTGAGAAAGAGCTAGTGCAGAGGCGTCCATTTGTTGCCTTTGTCCCTCTACCAGTGCCTCATGCTTTTCACGGTAATAACTTTGGTGAAAAGTTACTCGGTATTCAAAATGCGCGAACTGTTCTTACGCGGTCTATACTTGACCACGCTATGGTTACAAATAACCCCCGCTACACAGTAGTGAAGGGCGCTTTGACTAACCCTAGAGAACTGATCGACAATAGGGTTGGCGGCATTGTCAACGTGACACGCCCTGACGCTATCAACCCCATGCCTCAAGCATCGCTGAACCCTTATGTGTTTCAGACAATACAGATGCTGGATGAGGATAAGGAGGACACTTCTGGTGTCTCCCGCCTAAGCCAAGGCCTTAATAAGGATGCTATAAGCAAACAAAACTCCGCAGCTATGGTAGAGCAGTTGGCCACTATGAGCCAACAGCGACAAAAGATCATTGCGCGAAACTTTGCGAACAACTTTCTAAAGCCCTTATTCTCTATCGTTTACCAATTGGTCGTAGAGAACGAGAGTGAGGAGAAGATCGTAGAGCTTGCAGGCCGTTACGTTAATGTTAATCCCGCAAAATGGGCAGACAAGCGTGATGTACAAGTGGAGTTCAACTTAGGTTACGGAGATCAGGAGACAATGGTGCAGAAGTACCTTGCCTTCCACACGCTACTCTCAACAGACCCATCTCTTGGGCAGATGTACTCACCCGAAAACAAGTACAAGATGCTAGGAGCAATCTTTGAGAAGTCAGGTATCAAGAACATTGCGGACTTCCTAACAGACCCCGCACAGATACCGCCGCCGCCACCTGATCCAGCACAAGAGATGCAGATGCAGATGGCGCAGAAACAACTGGAAATTCAAGAGAGACAAACTGCTGTTTCTGAAATGAAAGCCCAGTTCAATGCCCAGATGGGCCAAATGAAGCATGAGCTTGCACAGATGAAAGTCCAGCAAGACTTCGCACTCAAGTCCGACAAGATGGACCTACAAGAAACCCAGCATGAGCACAAAGAATACGTCAACCTCGAAGAACTCGAGATTGCCAAGAGTGCTGATGATGTTCGGGCTATTGCAAGTCCAAACGGCTAACCACCTTAGGAAACCTATGCCTACACAAGAAGAGCAACTTGTTGTGGCTGGAGATGAAGCGGAGGGTCTACTACAGACCCCCGCCTTCACTTCGGTCATTGATGAGACTGTTGAATCTGCATTCCAAAGTTTCGTGAATACAGAGCCAGAAGATATAGATGGCAGAGAGCTAGTCTATAGCCACTATCGCGCAATCGTAGACGTGGTGAACACTTTAAAGCAACGAGTTCTCGTGCGTGACAGCATCGTAGAACAACAGAATGGCGACACAAGCCAAGAGGACCAGTAGCACCATGAATAACGTGCAAGATACTAACTCTGAGCCGCAAAATCTCGACAGAGATGAAGCAGCGGACGCAATCTTAGGACGATGGGCGGACGGTGAAGACCTATCCAATGAAATCGAGGACGAAGATGCAACATCCGAAGACCAAGACGAGACAGAGGTCGAAGAGGATGAACTTGAGGACGCAGATGTCGATGATGACAGCGAAGAGGACCTAGAAGACCCTGATGAGGACGATGCCGAAGACACAGATGATGACACTGAGGAAGACGATGACCCTAAAGTCGTTTCCGAAGATAATGTTGTTGATATTGTGGTCAACGGTGAGACCAAAAAGGTATCGGTGAAGGACTTAAAGCGGTTATACGGACAAGAAAGCGCCCTAACAAAAAAGTCTCAGGATCTAGCCTCGCAACGTAAAGTCACAGATGAAAATCTGGCAAAGACGCAGGCAAGTTATCAGAAACTAATGGAACGTGCAGAACTTAGGTATAAGCCCTACGCTGATTTAGATATGCTCGTAGCGTCCCAACAGATGGACAACGAGACTTTTGCTCAGTTACGACAAGATGCACGCCAAGCCGAAGACGACCTTCGCTTCCTAAAGGAAGAGAGCGGTCAGATGGTTGCCGACATGCAAGTACAACAACAGCAAGCTAACAAACAAGCCGCCGCAGATTGCGTAAAGGTCTTGGAAGATAGCCTGCCAGATTGGGGCAATGAACTCTACACGGAGATCAGAACCTACGCTGTAAAAGTCGGACTGCCAAAAGAGCAAGTGGATCAGTACACATCACCAGAAGTGATAATGCTGATAAACAAAGCTCGACTCTATGACCAATCGAAACAGACAGCCGAAAGCAAGAAAGCCAAGGCCAAAGTTACGAAAAGTAAGAGCGGTAAGACCAAGGTTTTAAGTGCCAAGAAATCCCCACCAAGTAAGTCGCAGATTAGAGCGGGTAAGCGTAATGCTGCCCACCAAAAGCTCATAGATAATCCTCGTGATGGTGGCAGCACAGATGACATCGCTGAAGCGTTGATGGCGCGTTGGGCAGACTGATCCAAAACTTTAAGTTTACATCATAAATCCTTGAAAGGAATGCCAAATGGCAATTTATACTACATACTCACAGGTGGGAAAAGCTGAGGACGTGTCAGATATCATATCTAACATCAGTCCTTTTTCGACTCCTATGCAAGCTATGCTCAAAACCGAAAAGGTTACAGCACGTACATACTCTTGGCTTGAAGACAGCTTGGCAGCAATTGCGGTTAATGCCGCTGTCGAGGGGGCTGACGCAGCCTTCGCAACCTTGGGCGATGCAACAGAGCGTACTGGTACTTGCCAGATACTCGTTAAGGGTTTTCAAGTGTCAGAAACAAGTGACGCTATCAAGACCCATGGTAGAGCAAAAGAAACTGCGTTAACAACCACTTACAGTGATTTCCTAAAGCTGGCAGCGTAGTATAAACCGTGTGAATTCAGGGGAAGCCTAAAGCTAAAAAGCCATGGTAATCCTGAGCGAAGCCTTACTTTTGTGAGGAACGTGCAACGACTATCCCTTCGGGGAGTACACCCAAGTGGGTGGAAGCGCATGGGTCAGCAAACCGCTGACATGATATAGTCTATTCTTGTGTCGAAAGCATAAGCAGTTCGTAAGAGAACGGGTAGGTGAGTAACGTAACCTATCGAATACAAAGACCAGATGGCGAAAGCCCTCAAGGAAATTAAGCGCGACTATGAGCACGCTCTTGTCGGCTTAGACCAAGCAGCCGTTGCTGGTAACGCATCTACCGCTCGTAAGATGCAATCTGTTATCAATCAGGTCAGCACAAATTTAGATGCAGGAAGCAATGCTACGGATAGCCTTACAGAGGCAAAATTGTTAGTAGCGGGTCAAACTGCTTATAACAATGGTAGCGAAGTTGACACTCTGATGATAAAACCCGCTGACGCCCAAATCGTCGCTGGCTTTAGTGCAGCATCGGGAAGAAACCGTGAGATTGCTCAGGGTAAGACATTGGTCAATGCTATTGACCTATATGTGTCCCCCTATGGCGAATATCGAGTTGTCCTTAACAGGCAGCTTAAAACAACGCACGCTCTACTGATTGACCCAAGTATGTTTAAGTTGACATCCTTGCGTCCATTTACTCGCACACTGTTAGCAAAATCTGGTGATAGCGATAAGCACCAAATTGTCGGCGAGATGTCAGTAAAGCACATGAACTTTGGCGACTCGATCAAGATTTCAGGTCTGTCATAACTCCAAACTAAAGGCTCAGGTATTAACTGGCTTTTAGCTCTGGCCCTCCCAAGTCCCGCACAGGTTTTGCTCTCCTTGTTGTGTTGGATTTGGGGGGGCCTTTTTGATTCTAAAGGAAGCAAACCATGACTACAGAATTACAACAGTCAGACACAGATTTCATTTGGGAAACTGGTGGCGTGACTAGGAAGCATACACAGAACATTACCCAAGCATTCTTGGATGACCTCAAAGACGCACGGAACGAAAGTACCAAGCAGCGGATTGGAGAGTACCATAGAGTTGCATCTATCCCGACTGTCGTAGTTGAAAGGTGGATGCGCGAAGGCTTCGATATGTGGCAGGCCACAGGCCCCCAGATCGTTAAGAAGCTACAGTCTGAGGACTTAGGTGCATTTATGGCGACTGACAAAAGGATTTAACATGGGCTTATATAGTAACATTCATAAAAAGAGAGCTAGTGGCAAAACTATGCGGTCTAAAGGTGCCAAGGGTGCGCCTACTGATACGGCTTTTAAAAAGGCTGCTCTCACAGCCAAACCTAAGCCTAAAAAAAGGACTACCTAGATGAACAAAGGTGAACTCCGAGCCCACTTTATAGCCCTCCTAAACCGTAGCGACTGCCCAAACGCCTTGGCTGACACCTTCATTTCCCAAGCGTTAGGGCGCATACTGAGGACGCTACGCATCCCATCCATGGAGAAACAGCAGGCCTATGCTGTAGACTCTTCTGGAGGACTTGCGTCACTCAACTTGCCCAGTGATCTCCTAGAAACTATTGACATTTACTATGACGGCGAAGGGCTTGTACGCATTCCTATGCACGAGATGGTGGCAGCGCAGAAGACAGGGCAATTAGGCTCCCCTCGGTTTTTCACACGCGAACAAGGTACGTTCCTACTGCACCCAAAGCCAATAAGTGGCTCTATTAAGCTGAACTACTATGCTGAGTTTCCAGCACTTGTAAACGACAGTGACAATAACTCACTAACTAACTCAGCTTCTGACGCCATAATATATACGGCTCTTGGTTACTCCTCTGACTATTTTCTAGATGACCGTTCTGAACTCTTTGAGGTCAAATCAGGTATGTTCCTGAGAGAGCTACAAGATCAAGCCGATACTGCGGAACAGTCTGGCGGAACTCAGGTCATGCGGCCTACAGCTTTATATGAAGACTAGGAGAACTTAGATGGTCAACAAGACAAGTTTCTATGCAGGCACTGGCGTCACTCCGACTGAGAGCAATGCTATCCAATCATCAGTCGATGCAGCCGCCGCCTCAAAAGCAGCCGCAGCCACTAGCGCAGCCGCTGCTGCTACTTCTGCGACTAGCTCTGCATCATCGGCAAGTACAGCCTTGGGTCACAAGAATGCAATAACTACGCTTACCACTGCTACGGGCGCGGCTGGCTCAACTGTAGCGTACAACAGCGGTACGGGTGTTCTGACTGTACCCCGCGGAAATGTAGGTGCTACAGGAGCTAACTCAACTGTTGCTGGCCCCCGAGGGCCTACGGGTGCGGCTGGCCAAGATGGCTCTGGCAGCGGGGACATGCTAAAGTCTAACAACCTGTCTGATCTGGTTAACGCTGGGACCGCAAGAACGAACCTCGGTCTTGGAAGCGCGGCGACTTCAGCCTCATCAGCTTTCGCAACCGCGGCGCAAGGGACGCTTGCAGCCAATGCGTTCGCCAAAGCGGGTGGTGCGCTTTCTGGCGCTGTCACGACAAATTCAACTTTCGATGGTCGTAATGTTTCAGTGGATGGAACGAAGTTGGACAACATTGCGACTAACGCAAACAACTTCACAAACGCAAACGCAGTCAGCGCAATTGTTGCATCAGACCTCAACATGAACGGCAACAAAGTTCTGTTTGGCAACATGTACGCGGGTGTTAGTGATCTACCCTCGGCGTCAACTTACCACGGAATGTTTGCTCACGTCCACGCAACTGGCCTTGCGTACTACGCACATGCAAATGCTTGGGTCAGCCTTGCTAAAACTTCAGACCTAGCATCTGTCGGCGATGGTGGTTTGACCACTAACGATTTTACTAATGCAGACCACACGAAGCTCAATGCAATTGCTTCTAGCGCGAACAACTACACCCACCCAAACCACAGTGGCGAGGTCACTTCTTCAGCAGATGGCGCGACTGCAATCGCTGCGGGTGTCGTAGATGAAGCTAATTTAAAGGTTAGCAACTCACCAACAAATGGTTACTTTTTGTCGGCCCAAAGCGGGAACGCTGGAGGATTGACTTGGGCCGCGGTAATAGGCGGCGCAACCAATGGCCTGTTCTATGAAAACGATCAGGCTGTAGCGTCTAGTTACACTATCGTATCAGCAAAAAATGCGATGACGACTGGCCCAATCACAATAAATAACAACGTAACAGTGACAGTCGAAAACGGCGGAAGGTGGGTAGTTCTATGAGTATTGTATTGAGCGGAACGATTAGCACAAAGGCCAGAATAAATGAGTAAAATAGCTCTTTCCCCAAATGCCAGTGGCTCTGGTACATTTACGTTAGCCTCTCCAAATAGCAATACAAGTCGAACAATTACGCTGCCTGATGCCGACGTGACATTAGGTCCAGCTACTCCAAGCATTTCGGACAACGGTAGCGCGGTTGGAATTGGCACGAGTTCGGCTGCTTCTTATTACGCAAACCGACTAGTCGTAGACACGGGAAGCTCTGTTCAGAGTGGAGTAACGATTGTTTCTGAAACCAGCAAGCAGGGCATGTTTGCATTCGCCGACGGAACATCAGGAGACCAAAGATACAGAGGTTACATAAATTATCATCACAATACTGACACAATGACGATTGGGGCAGTGGGTGGTGCAGTTGAATTAAGAATTACCGCCAGCGGCAATTTGTTAATGGGCACAAATAGCAGTTCGTTCGGCCAAGACGGCTTTCAATATTTGGCTACAAAAGTGCTAAATCTGAGCAGGGCCAGTGCCAACTGTATGAATTTGAACAGGAATGGCAGTAATGGTCAGATTGTTAAGTTTCATAAAGCAGGCCAAGCTGTTGGAGATATTACAGTTAACGGCTCCGCAACAGCCTACGGAACATCATCAGACTACCGACTTAAAGAAAACGTAGACTACGATTGGGATGCAACCACTCGCCTCAAGCAGCTCAAGCCAGCACGATTTAACTTCATTGCTGATGCTGACACTACTGTTGATGGCTTTTTGGCTCACGAAGCACAAGCAGTTGTACCAGAATGTGCCACAGGCACACACAACGGGACTGAAACATTAACTAAAGTTGTACTTTCATCAAGCAACACTGTTCTTGCAGAAGATATTGAGCAATCAGATTACACTGCTGGAAAGTTAGCTACAACAGATGAAGATGAAAATGAAGTAGCAGCTATCTACCCTGCCGATAGCACATGGGCAGCAGAGCATGTTGCGGCAAAGATGCAAAGCATTGATCAGGCAAAACTAGTACCATTGCTTGTAAAAACAATACTCGAATTAGAGGCCCGTATCACGGCACTGGAGTCTTAGCATGAGCAGTATAACCGTAACAAATATCAAAGCGACAGGCGAAACTAATAGCCGTGAGGTGGCGGGAGTTTCTGCGGGTTTCTGTAGCCTGAACAACGTATCACCCGCTATAAACGATTCGCTTAATATGTCTTCTGTAACGGACCACCAGACAGGCAATTATTCCTGCAATTGGGCCAACAATATGGATAACGTAAACTATGTTATTGGGCAAACCGGAGGAAGTAACTCTACTGCTGCCCCAAACGTCATCTTTGCTCACAACACTCTTCCTGACGTTGGGGCCTTCAAAGCAATTTCAAAAAGCTTTAGTGGTGCCAATCTTGATATGCATTTTGTCTCTATAATAATGTTCGGAGACTTAGCATGACACATGGACATCTTTGGGACCGGCTAGCAGAAGCTAAGTCTAGGCTTGAACCTGTGCAGTCTAAGTACCGTGTTTTGTTCGAGAACCCTGCTGAACCAGAAGCACCAGCTTCTGTGCTCTGCCCTGATCCTAACTGGATGGCTGCTGCACTAGCTGGTGGCGTTCTACCACATATCGACACATATCAACGTGATCGTAACGTGGCTGATGGCCAACCAAAGGAACACCCATATTCTGAACCCCTTGGCCCTATGACCGAAGAGGAAGCCATTGAGTACCTCGTCATGAAAGACATAGGCCCAGAAGTATGGCGCGACTACAAAGGCAACAGGTGCATAATGAAGATCGTACCTGTCAACCTAATCCCAAGCGACAGATCATTCAGAAACGCTTGGAAGATTAATCAAGAAATGGAGATGGCAGCATGACCACTTATTTAGATATCAACGAAGATGTCCGTGATGCGGCTTCTCTTACAGTTCCAACCGACCGTACCTTCCGTGGTGCATGGTCCTACAGTAGTAATGTAGTCGAAGTAAACATGACTGTAGCTAAAGTTATCCATAAGGAAAACCTACGTAATGAACGTGCGCCTCGTCTAGCTGCGCTGGATGTGAGCTACATGAAGGCTCTGGAAGCTGGCTCAGGTGCGGATGCTGTTGCTGCTTCCAAAACTGTTTTGCGCAACATAACAGCAGATAGCCGAATTAATGCAGCCAGTACGCCTGACGAACTTATTGCGCTGGACTTGGCAACACTTTTGAATGAATGACACGAGTGGCTGGCACATAAGCAAAAGTGTCCCCGCTACGTTGGTTCTCGGGCTAATCGCACAAGCTGGTGCCATAGTCTGGACTGTATCTATGATGATGTCCGACATTGAGAGTAACTCGCGCGCTATCAGCGGCATCACAATGCGAATGTCCAAGGTCGAGGCAATGGTCCAAACGCAGGCGGTTAGCCTTGCACGCATAGATGTTAATATCGAGCACATTCGTAAATCAGTGGAACGGATGGCAGAAAAGTAGAAAGGGCTCCATATGGTTGACCCTCTATCCGCATTGGCAATGATGAAAGTTGGCTTGACCGCTGGCAAACAACTTTACTCAATGACCAAAGAAATCACTGCTTTTTTCGATGCAGTTGATGGCGCAAATCAAAAACATCAGAAGAAGAAAGCGTCCATCTTTGCCAGCGCAAACGAAGAAGCGTTAAACACATTTCTCGAAAAACAAAAGGCTGCGGACGCCGAGGAGCAGCTACGTGAGCTAATCACGAACTCCAGAGGCCTAAGCGCCTACAAGCAGCTTCAAAGCATTCGCCGCGAAATACGAATGGAACGGAAAGAAGACCAACGGCTTGCACTAATTAAAGCGGAAGAACTCCGCGAGACTATATTGAGCGGGCTTCTTATACTTGGCTTCATCTTCATCTGTTTAGCCTCAGGAGGTGCTTACCTTTGGCACCTCGGATTTATCAAGTTTTAAACAAAGGAGAACGCTCAATGAATGAGTTTGTCCCCGACAAAAAGGCCTACCAAGTCAACAGGCGCATGATGTGCTGGTGTGCCCTTGGGATGATGGTTGTAACAACCTTAGCCACAATAATTGACCCAGAGCGGATGAATGCTGCCAGTGCCCAAATAATGATGA
>Ga0307984_1000815_pt1 | contig 13321 bp, 6 predicted proteins | sample EllFjometageno78_FD_203169 | JGI IMG/M metagenome (GOLD analysis project Ga0307984, IMG submission 203169) | Marine microbial communities from Ellis Fjord, Antarctic Ocean - #78 | ecosystem: Environmental > Aquatic > Marine > Unclassified | place: Southern Ocean | collected 2014-10-09
ACCGATGCTGGAACTGAAGATTATACTGGAAAGAAAGGACAAATCAAAAAATCTGCGGGTAAAGATGTAAAATCAGAAAATTCTCAAGTAGATTATGAACCTTCAACTCAACCTGCAAAAAAGAAAAAGAAGCGTTCAGCAAAACAATTAGCAAATGATAAAAGATTAGGTGAAATGGCGAGAGCAAGAGCAAAAGCAAAGAAAAATAAAAAATAATTGTATATATAAAATGATTGATATAGAAAAAATTCGTAATGAAATAAAATTACATATCATATTAACCAAACTCTTAAGAGCGGGGTTCATAATTACTATATAAATATTTCTCTATGAGGTATATACAGCAAGTTTAAATTTTATTAACAAAATCTATTACTTTTATTAAGGAAAACTTTAATAAAAATATTAAGTTCAAATATTTAAATTTTTTAACTTTAAAATAAAATATTTAGATATTATATAAATATGGATTATACCGCATCTCAATACCAAAACACTATTACTTCAAAATCTACTCTTGTTCCAAGTGATAATCAACTCGCCTATAAATCAGGTGAGACCATTCGTTTTTCCGTTCCTCCATTTATGAGTTTTATAGACCCTCGTCAAAGTGTCCTTAAAATGAGAGTTAAGGTAAGAGGTTCATCTATTTATAGATTTCCAAAAAAGATAGGAGTTCAATCTGTAATTAATAATTTGAGAGTTTATGACGGAACTCAAACTCATACTTTAGAAAATTTACAAAATTATGCAGAACGACTTACTAAAGAATATCATTATTCTGAAAATAATTCTATTAAACATAAACGAGACCTTTTAGAAGGTTCTGAAAGTGTAGTAGAAGATGGTTTTTATAATCTTCGTTCAAATGAAAAACAATCATCTGCCGTATTTAGTTCAAGTCAATTAGGTAATGGTTATTCGGGTGCTGTTGTTAATGCTGCTCCTGAATTAGACGGAACAACTATTCTTGCTAATCCAAATACTTTGGAAGTTGTCTTACCATTATCAAGCGGACTTTTGGGAACGATGTCTAAACGAATGACCCCTTGTGCCTTATTTCAGGGTCTCCAAGTAGAAATTGATACAAACCTCGCAACTAAATGCCTTCAAGTATGGTCTGAAGCAGGTATGATGTCTAATGAAGCAACGGCTACGGGTGCTGCTAATCCTCCTGGTGTTACTATTCCTGCTGCTTTTGTTCCTTCAATTAATAATATGGCGGTTAAATCTAAAGTAGCGGGTGGTGTTGGTATTGCTATGACTGGTATTAATATTTTTGCTTCTTCAGTTAGTCCTGCTGCTTTGGCTGCGTCTTGTAGAGAATTTGTTCCTGCTGATAGGGCTATGAATTCTCTTGAGGGTATTACAGGTTCATCTAATCTTTTGGTTGGTCGTCCTTTCTTTGCTTATACAACTGGTATTTTTCCAGGAACTCCTCCCGACCTTGTATGCGTTGGTATTATTAATTCTATAACTGAAAATGCCGCAACTGACGCTGTTGATATTATTCTTGGTGATATTCCAGTTGCTTTAAGAACTTCTGTTGGTGGTGCTACGGGTCAATATCTACCTGTTGCTCCTAAAGATGTTATTCCTGTTTTTGCTGCTGTCGCAGTCCCCGCTGCTACTTTCGCTGAAAGTGGAGTATGCGGTGTTTCTAAAATCGCCTCTACTAAAGAGTGCGAATACGAACTTACGGATATTGAATTAGTCCTTAAAACGGCTCAACCTCCTAAATCTTATGTAGATGGTCTTATGAGAGCAACTATGACTGATGAAGGAGCAGAATACGATTTTTTGACTGCAGAAACCTATAGAAATAATGTAAATGCTGGTGAAGTTGTTAGTCAAATAAATTTGCCTACTTTGAATGAAAGAGCATTATCAATTATTACTCTTCCTATGAACCAATCTACAGCAAACTCGGTTCTTTCAGATAATTTTGCTACGACACTTGATAATATCCAATCCTATAATTACATCATCAACGGGCAAAGTCAGCCAACTCGCAAAGTTCCTTTAGGCAGATTGTCTCAAAGTCCATCACTTAACGAACAAGTTGCTCTTTGGGAATTAGAAAAATCTTTATCAACTGCCCGAATTGCTGTTAGAAATCTTAACCAACAGGGTAAGGAATTTATGATGGCTCGTCCTTTAGCATTATACGGCGGTGTTTATAATCTCGCAGCAGACGGCAATATTAGTTTAAAAACAGAATACTCATCTTCAGCACCTCCAACAGAAAATAAATTATTCACTTCATACATCTACGGATTAAGGAGAATTAGAGTTAGTAAAGTTGGATTGAGTGTAGAACTTTAGATAATATATTTTTTTAACTATTTAAATAAAAAAAATATGTATATAAATTATATAATGAGTTCAAGACGAAGATTAGTTCAAATTAATCCTACAAATCAGGGTAATGGGGTATTTTCTTTTAGGGGTGGTGTTAATCAATTGGTATTTGATATTCCTATGACACCTGCTATACTTAACGGGAAATCGGTAAGAGTAAATGGAATTTTTGATACACTTTTGACTGCTACAACCCGTCCTGCTAATAATAGTGCTGTTGATGGAGTTACTGCTGGTGTTGCTACTGGAACAGATGTTTTTATTGACCCGAGAGTAGGTGTAAGTGCTGCTATAGATTTTCTTACAATTCAAAATTTAGAAGGTGCTACATATGAGGAGATAAAATCATATAATCGCCTCTGTAGTTCAATAATCCCCCTACAAGAAGGTATTCAATCTTATTTAAGTGGTGGTATAGATATTGGATATGGTGCTTTAGGTAAAGAACAACAGCAAGGTCTCCGTTGCGATAATGCTTTTGAATTTTCTATTCCATTACAAGCAGGATTTCTAATGGGTAATCCTATTGATTTGCAGTTAGTCAGAGGTCTCCGCATAACGATAAATTTAGCATCAGACCTGTTTGTTTGCGGAAATAATTATTGGAATAACCAAGTTTCTACTGGAGGAACAGCAGGTTCAGGAGCATATTATCAAATGCGAAATGTTAATATGTCTTACGAACTTGAAGTTCCTGATGCTGCAGCGCAATCTGCTATGGTTGAAAATATGGTTGGTGCTTGGGAGTATAATGCCTATAGTTCTTTTTACCAAGTCATTCAATCAACTGATACAAACGCAGTTCTTAATATTAACAAGTCAAGAACTTTGGGTGCTATTATGAATTTAATTCCATCAGAGTTTATTAACAACTATAATTACAATAGTAATTGGGCGGTTCAACCTCTTGAGGCAAATGCAGCAGGAATTCTTAAAAATCAACTTAACCTTCAAGAACTTACTTGGAGTAAGGGTGGTCTCCGTATTCCGTTAGATTTTGAAATTACTACAGAAGAGGAACAAGAGCAGGGTGTTGCTACATCTCAAAAGAATTTTGAGGAACTTAATGCTGTTAGAGATGTATGGTCTATGAGTTCTTTTATGAAAGATTTGAGAACAGAATTATCCCTTACTCGTAGTGAAGGAGGTGTTATTATTCCTGGTAAATATAGAAATTCTATGCTTGAGAATGATGCTAAAAATGCTTGGAATATCGGGGTCTCATACGACCATATTACATCTAACGGATTAAACTTCAAGCAAACTCCACTTGGATTACGATTTCAAACTCGCCCTACTGCGGGAATTAATTTACAACCTCACTCTCTTTTCTGTTTTATTCGTCATAAAAATACAATTATGTTTAACAACGGACAAGTTTCAATACAAAATTAAATATTAGGTAAATGTATATGGGGATTATAACTTATGCGAAAATTATGTATTGGCTTTATTTTACAACATTCTTGTTCTTATAGGGGTATAACAGGAAGTTGAAATTATATTAACAAAATCTATTACTTTTATTAAGGAAACCTTTAATAAAATTATTTGAAAAACTTAAGTTAAAATTTTTAATTTAATATTTAAATATTTAGATATTATATAAATGAGTAGAAGTGGAAATTCTTTACCCGCCGTTTTAAGAACAGATGTTTTAGAAAGACCTGAAAATCAAAGAGTAGAAACAGATTTGATATATCCAGTTTCTTTTTCGCAGAGTAGTGTTCGTTTCGTTTTTCCAAAAAAAGGAATTTTAAATTCCAATAGTCAATTCAAATTTCGTATGACAGCAGGAAAAACAGATGGAACTGCTATGGCTGCTGAAGAATTTTGTTTTTTACCTGCTTCAACAGGAGCAGCATCAACAATTCGCCGAGCATATTTGGAAATAGGAGGTCGTAGAGTAGCAAACTTGCAAGATGTAGGACATTATCTTACCTGGAAGCGTCTTCATTATTCTAATGAATATAGAGAAGGTATTGCTAAACCTAAAATGGGTGGTGATGATGTATTTTTAGGAAGTCAATCATCTACTTACCCTCCTACTGCTCCTTTTGGAACTATTGGACGACCCTCTAATCCTATGGCTCAATCTGTTGGTGCGGGAAATGCTACTACATCAAATAGATATATACTTAAGGAAACAAGTGAAACGACCCCTGAATGGGTTTTATCGCTTTCTCAACTAATTCCTATGATGAGAGGAGTTATGCTCCCGTTGTTCGCAATTTCTCAAGAGGTTTCGCTTACCATAGAGTTCGCTACTGATGAACTTAATACAAGATTTATGAAAAGTGGTGCTTTAATTACTGATGGTGCTGCCTGTAAATCTTCCATCGTTCAAGCAGAAACTTACATTATGGCTGACTTTTTGTTTTATCCTCAATTGCTTGGTGCTTTAGGTGCTGAAATTCAAGGAGCAGGTGGTTATGATTTGGTTTATGACGAAATTCAAGTTGCCTACAATAATGATAAATACCCTCGCATTCCTGGTGGTGCTGATGGTTGGAATGTTGGAGATAGAGTTAGAATTGAAACATACTTACCTTTAGGAGGTAAAAGAGTTAAGTCAGTAGTTCAACAATCGCAGTTGGGAACAACTGCCGATTTAGGTGATGTTTTATCGGGTATTTATAATTCTAAAGATTGCACTAATTCTTCTGAAACTATGAATTTAACTATTGATAGTAAGCCGTTTTATGATATTCCAATTAGTAACAATTCTCTTCAGTTTAGTGAAACTAATCAAGTTGAGGGAGTGCCTCTTCAAGTTGCTGCTCCTATTTTTTCTAACTTTTTAAAGATTGGTGCTACTACTGGTGTTGGAAGTGGAGGAACTGATGTTGCTCCTATTACTGATAGAGAATTTAATGGTTTAGACCAACAAGATGACGGACTTATGCATTGGCTTGGTATTAAAATCGCAAACGCTAAAAATCAAGGTGTAAGAATGTCTAATACTCCTATGATATGGAGTAGAGATAGAACTATTGGTAATGGTGGTGAAGAAATAGATTATACATTAAGATACTTTATTACAACTGAACGAGTTCTTAATATTTCTAATGGTATTGTAAATATGATAGAATAAATTTTTTACCTTTAGAGTTTTTATTAATTCATTTTTATATTATCATATTATATAAATGAATACAATCTTGGTGAATTGTTCCAAAGAAAAAGCAGAAGTATCAGATGAGAATGGTAGATTTCTATGTAGAGTTTCTAATGGTATTAAAATAGATGTTGGTGATGAAATTTCAGTAGAGCAAATAGCAGTTAATTCAATAGGAGTAGGTTCAAATATTATTGAAATACCATCTCAACAATTAAATTATGATTTTGCAACAAATCGTATGGTTTTAAAAGCAGCGTTTTATATACATCATAATTATGAATACACTTGTGCTATGCCTTTATCTAATGCTGATGGTATTTCAACTATGGGTGATATTGGATTAGGACTTAATACTAATCCATTTAAAAGTGCTTATGGTTATTTTATTGGAACTCCTCCAGTTATAAGGTTTCAAAATATAATACCAAGATGGGAAGACCCTATAATAATATCAAGACAATCAGGTAAAAGATATTATTTATTGGATTATGTAGAGGGTTCTGATGTTGATGGTATTAAATACCCTGCTGATAGTTGGTGGGATTTTGTAGAAACTGAAGTTCCTGTAGAAGTAGATATAGGTTATGATAATCCTGGTAATCTTGCAGGTAAAATAACAGAAGATTTAAAATCTACTGACTTACATACTGCAGTATCTAAAATAAATACAAGAGCATTACCTCCTGTTCCTCCAGAGTTTTTTACAGAGGAAAATAGCAGTAATAGTGTGTCACAACCAGCAGTTAATCCTCTTAAAGCAAATTCAAATACTCAAGCATCTATATCATCTAAAAATGGTATTATTCAAACTCGTCCAGTTAATTTTAATAATGGTGATTTTCCTGGAACTGAAAAATTGTATGGAGCAATAGCAACTCAAAATCCTTATCTTTGGAAATATGGAACTCGCTTGATTAATGCTCCTAAACCTACTATATTTTCTCCACTTTTAGGTAGAAAAGTAATTCAACCTATTACAAATTTAGCAGTTCAAAAATCTATACCCGACCAAAGGCAGGTTTATAATCTATATGATTTAGAAACTAATGCTGCTGGAACTACAAATGAATGGGCTGATGGTTATGTTATTCCTCTGAATTTAGAATGGAACGCAGAAAATATTCAAATGTTACAGAAATTTATTTATTCTCAATCTACCTTTAAACAAGGTGCGGGATTTGCTAATAGTGATACTTTTGTTAAACAAACTCCCGCAGTTCAGTCAAAAATGGAATGGAGTTTAAGAAGTGGAAGAACGAATGATTACCTTATACCTACTGATTATAATACTTTGGAACAGGGTTTATGGTCTCCTATTACTTGGAATGCGGTTGCTGTTCCTGACCCTACTCTTGCTGCTCCCTTACCAGCAGGAGCAACTCCTCCTCCAAATCTAAATATTAATGGTTTAAATACATATTTTCAACAGGATTTATGGGATAAAAGATATTTGGGTAATACTTCTTTATATGGTAATGCTGCTCCTATGATTTCTGTTAATACAGATAGACCATATAGAACTTCTTTGGCTGATGCTTCTGCTCCTTTACAAGTCATTACTGGTGTTGGAAATTTAAACCCTGAAGGTGTAGCAAAATATTTTAATATGAATATAACAGCAGTAAAGATAGGAGGTCAAGATGAAGGTATTGCTACTTCATTACAATCTACAACTACAACTACAATTGTTCCTCTTGTTCCTGCTGTTCCCGATAGTTATGATTTACAAAATAGTGAAATGAATAATGATGGTGCTGTTAGTTTGGTGAGTGATTTTGATATTGCTAATAATGTAATACCGCTTGTATTAGGTGGTGGTGCTAAACAATTTACTGATGATGGTGGAACTGGTAGTGATTATTCTACAAGTCATTTTCGTCATATTACTTTTGACGCTGGTCTTGGAAACGCTACTTGGGTTAATTTTAAAACTTATGCTTTTGAAGCATCATCGTTCTCTCATTATGATAGATTATACATTACTGCATCTGATAATCTCGCTGACTTATCTACAGCATCAGGTCTTCTTAATGATACGAAGTCGCCGACTTTATCGCCATTACTTTATCAAACTTCTTCTACTTCTGTATCAAGTGGATTAGGTAATTCTTATGTTGCTACTAATGGTGGTTATGGAACTGGAGGAGGTTGGATTGTTCCTACTGAAAGTGGTGGTAATGGAACTAATGATATGAAAGGAAATAACAACGCATCTTGGTTAGATACTTGGTATAAGATAGATACTCGTTATGTTCGTTTTTACTTCACTTCAGATGGTTCTTCAACTGATACGGGCTGGGAAATTTTGGTTGCTCCAGAACTTTTTACAGAGGGTTCTCCTGAAATTCCTGAATCTACTACAACAACAACTACTATGGAAATGTTGCCTACTATTGTAGGTGATGTTGATGACGAATATGTTATTGGATTAGTAATGAATGCAAAAACTTTACCTACTCCTGCTCTTCCTGCTGTTCCAATTAGGGCTGGTAATTATATGTTAGTAGATTTAGGTATGACGCAGATGAATAATAGTTGCGTTCAATTATTAAATCCTAATACTCGGGTTGCTGTTGATTTTTTAACTTCTGAAGACCCTCAAGTTTATGACCCTGCTTTAGCGACTACAACTGGAGACGAATTTATTAATCAGATACAAGTTGGTTCTCCAAACGCATTATTTTTATTTGAACCTGGTAGAGGAAGGTTTGGTTTTCAAGATTTGCATTGGAAGAAATATACGGGTAATGGTTATTTGGCTAAATCAACTACTCCCGCAAATGGAGACCCTAATCCAAGTGGTTCTGTAGCGGTTAATGAATATAATAAAACTATAAAACATTTTCTAAATCCTGCGAATAAAGATAATACAGCATTACATAAGTATATACCTTATTTTGAATATACTGGTGCTGAAAGTGGTATTGGGTTACAAGATGTTGGATTATATCCTACATCGCATAATAATATTTTAAATGCTCCTTCAATTACCTACTTGAAAAGTTTAACCTCAACTCAACAAGTTCAAGCATATAAAGGTTCTTTATTAGATAGATTTGGTTTTGAATATAAATATCTATTCAACGAGTTTGGTTTTTCTGAATGTATGTTTAATAGTAAATATTACGCAAATGGAATACCATCTGCTTTTCCTCAATTCTATCCTTCGCCTCTTACCACTAATAGTTTAATTGATACTGCTATGGCTTTAAATTTTGATTATAATGCTGATGGTAATCCTAATTTTGGTCTTAACTTTATGAATGGTTTTCCTAATCGTAATTCTTCAAGTGAAAGTGCAACTATTTATGCTACAAATTTACCTCAAAAACTTGTTTTTCCTTTTTGGTTAATTCATTCAGACATCATAGGTGGTATAGAATTTCATAGTGAAAATCAAGGTTCTACTTCCAATATTGTAGCAATATGTAATAGAGCATATACATCAGGAGATTTTGCTTTTAGTTTTGCAACTGATTATACTTTTACCGCAACTAAAGAGTATGTTATAAGTGGTATTAATACTCAAATTTTAAATCCTGACTTAACTCCTGCTGATGTTAATGATAGAACTTCAATAGTTTATAAGATTCAGAAAAGAATACCTATGTTTGAAGCCCCTAAAGTTTTGCCTGATAAAAAGAAACCTGCTGACTTTAATGATAAGGCAAAATCAGATAGGGCGAGAAATGACGCATTACAAATGCCTTCTGTATTTTCTCTTACCTAATTACCATAAGAGTTTATCCGCATAATAACCATTACTTCCAACTTTTTTTCTATCTTTTTGATGTCTTTTTTTATATGCTACTCGTCTTTTATTTGCGAACTCCTTACCTTTTGTCTTGGTAAAAGTTGGGAAATCTCCGTATCCAATTGCTCCAACAGAAGCGATTTTCTTTTTGTCCTTAAATACATCTAATTTCTTTTTCTTGTTAGTGCTTCTCTTGACTACAACGCCTAATGCTTTTGCTCTGTCTCTTGTATATTTAGTAATGGTATAACTCATATACTATTAATAAGTATAAAAATTAAAAATAAAATCGCTGATATATATATATGAAATTATTAAACGGGGATTGTTTAGAAAAGATGCAAGATTTAAGTAATAATAGTGTTGATATAATCATAGCAGATTTACCTTATGGTCGTTTTAATCATTTAGAATGGGATAAATGTATAGATTTAGAAAAATTATGGAAAGAAATATGGCGAGTTTGTAAAATAAATGCTCCAGTATTTATGTTTGGTGATATGAAATTTGGTGTTGAATTAATTAATTCTTGTAAAAAATATTTCAAATATGAAATTGTTTGGAATAAGAAAAGAACAACAACTCCTCTACTTTCTCGCAAGAGATTAGGTAAGGCAACTGAATATGTTTTTATATTTTATAAAAAACAACCAATATATAATTATGCAAAATATCATAAAGTATGCGAAAAAAGAGATGAGAAAAATAAAAAAGTTGATAATTCAATTATAAACCATTACGCTCATTCAAAACATAATGTATATAAACCAAGATTACCTTTAAATGTAGTAGAAACTCCATTAATAATTGGTAAAGAAAAGATGTATCATAGTCAATCTGCTGTATATGAACCTATATTACCTATTAATGTTATATCTGAATATGCTGTTAGAAATAAAAAATTAATTAAGAATATTACAGAAAAACCGCAGTTTATTTTAGAATTTTTATTAAAATACTTTAGTAATAAAGGTGATACTTGTTTAGATATGACTATGGGGAGTGGTTCTACTGGGGTGGCTTGTAAAACTTTAGGCAGAAAATTTATAGGTATAGAGTTGAATGAAAAACATTATGAAATTGCGAAAAATAGATTGCTTTAGGAAAAAACTAAATATATAGAAAAAAATTTATATATTTAGGAATTTTTGGAATTCTTTAGGAATAATATATATAGTGCGTTTATTTCCAAATTTTTTTCTGTATATAGATTATATAAAATGAATACTTTAGGAAATAATAATATCTCAACTAACTTTAAGATGCCCCGAGACAAACCAACAATAGATAATGTTATTGAAGGTTTTTTAATACAAGACCCTGATTGGATACAGCAAGAAGCGGTTGATACAAAATATAAACAGGTAGAAATACTTTGGATTACTAAAAATGGTTCTATAAAATCAAGAAAAATTAGATACTTATCTGCATTTCATAAAAAATTAATGAGAGTAGGTAAAGTTCCAACTTTTAATACTCCTTACATTAGAACTTCAGGTGGTTATTTAAAAAAAAGAATACAAGTGGTTTCTCTTATTCAAGAAGAAGGAAACGAACAAGCAGAGAAAAATAAAATGGTTGCTTTTAAATTAGATGATAATAGACAACGAGAAGGATTTTCAACAGCAAAATTAGGTGTCATTAAAACTCTTAAACTTGTATTGGAAGTTTTTGCTGGTGAGATGGTTGTTTTAAGTGCGGGTCAAGCATTTTATACCTTAAGTGATGTAAATGTTAATACATTAACAGACAGAATAGAAAGTTTAATGGGTGTATCTAATAGTCAAATACAAAAAGAAATAGAAGAAATTGTAGGTAGTGATAGAGCGTTTTTAGTTAATTTAAATTATTTTCCTGAAATTGTAGTAGAAAAATTAGATTTTGTTGATTTGGATATAGATGGTAATCCATTAGAAAATCCTAATGGTTCATTCTTCAAATATCATCATAAATTTAAAAATCTTGATTTAGATAAATATGGTATTTTTAGAAATAATATTGAAGACGATGAGTTTGTAAATAAATTAGAAGAAAACTGCTTGATAAGAGCATTAAGAGAAGGAGGAATGAGTGATGTTAAAGTTGCAAGATTGAAAAGTTTTGTATTTAACAGGTCAATTCCTATGTGTAAGATAAAAATGATTTGTGAATTATTAAAAATTCATATACTTGTAAAACGAAATGATAATAATCATAGTCATTACGAGTATGGTAAGGAATTTATGGGTGTTGAAGATTATGTTGTAGGTTTAGTTGATAGTCATTATTTTATAGTTGATGATGTTCCTATTACCAAATATGCTCTTAAAAATATTTTTGATGTTGAGAATGAAGGTGAGAACTGGAATTGTATTATTGATAAACATCATCATAAAAAATATGATAGATTTATTGATAGTTATAATCTCGTTAAGTTCTTACAAGCAAATAAAGAAACTCATTTAGTTCCTATTGAAATGAATTTGAGTATTTTGAAAACGCAGTTTTATGATAAGATAATTGATACTGAAGTGCTTGAGTATGATGAAGAAGGTTGTTGTAAATTAAACGAATGGGACGAGGAGAAAGAGAAATGGAAAAGAGATAAATTAAAGAAACCTATAATATGGTTTGATTTTGAAACAGACCCTAATAGTAAAAGACATTTACCAATCTTATGTTGTAGTGAAGATGAAGCAGGTAATAAAAAAACATTTTTTAATGATTATTATAGAAAAGATGTAAAAGATGGTGATGGTAAAATTATACATTATAAAGGCACTTGTAAATACAACTGCGGTAAGAAATTTTTAGATAGTATTACATCTGAAAAGATTTTATTAGTCGCTCATAATGCTGGATATGATTATAGATTTTTAGTAAAATATTTATTTAATATTAAACAGATTACAAAGGGTAGTGGTTTAATGAATGCTACTGCTTTCTATTGTAACCAACGAGAAAATAGAAATGTAGAGGTTGAAATAAAAGATAGTTATAAGTTGATTAGTATGCCGTTGAGAGGATTTGGTAAATGTTTCAAAATGCCTATTTCTAAAGAAGTAATGCCTTATACATTATACACTCAATCTAATATTAAAAAGAAATTTTGTAGGGTAATAGATGCGAGACCTCATTTGAAGAGTGAGGAAGATTATAGGCAGTTATTAGAAAATATTGATAAAACTGGTTGTGGTATGATGATAGAAGGTGTAAAATATTTTGATATTATGAAATATTGTGAATGGTATTGTAGGTTAGATGTAAGCGTATTGAAAGAGGGTTATTTAATTTTTAGAGGTTGGTTGATTGAAGCATTTGATATAGACATAAATTTTGTATGGACTATCGCATCATTAGCGAATAAGGTCTTATTAAAAAAAGGTTGTTATGAAGGTGTGTATCAATTAGCAGGTGTTCCTCGTATGTTTATACAAAAGTGTGTAGTAGGTGGTAGGACTATGTGTAGAGATAATATAAAATTTAATTTGAAAGATTGTAATGTCGCTGATTATGATGGAGTATCATTATATCCCTCTGCTTGTGTAAGATTAGGTTCTGAATATGGTGGCTTCTTATTAGGTAAGCCAAAGGTCTTAAAAAGATTAACTTATGATTTTTTGAAACAACAAGATGGTTATTTTGTAAAAATAAAAATTAACGCAGTTCATAAACCAAGACACTTTAGTTTGATTAGTTCTATGAGTGAAGCAGGTGTTAGAGTATTTGATAATGATGCTGTAGGTAAAGAATTTTATGTTGATAGAACTACACTTGAAGATTGGATTGAGTTTATGGGTATAGAGTTTGATGTTATAAGAGGTTACTATTATAATGAAGGTAGAAACAATCAAATATTACCTACGATGAGTGGTATGTTTAATGAGCGACTTAAGAAAAAGGCAGATAAAAATCCAATACAAGTTGTATATAAATTAATTATGAATGCTTCTTATGGTAAAGCAATACTAAAACCTATCAAGACAGATGAGAAGGTAATAAATACTACTGCGGATAAGGATAAATTCGTTCAAAAAAATTACAATAGTATTATTGAATACCAGCAGTTATATGATTGTGATAAGTGGGTTGTTAAGGTGTTAAAA